>Ga0207952_1000018_pt1 | contig 272388 bp, 231 predicted proteins | sample SubbioR12Aug_8Ca_FD_184831 | JGI IMG/M metagenome (GOLD analysis project Ga0207952, IMG submission 184831) | Serpentinite rock and fluid subsurface biosphere microbial communities from McLaughlin Reserve, California, USA - CR12Aug_8Ca (SPAdes) | ecosystem: Environmental > Terrestrial > Deep...
GAATCGCCCATTCGAAGACGCTCCCCGTTGTTGGTGTTCGCTTTCAGCATTTCTGTTTATCCGCGTCGCGGTTATTCGGCTGAAAGCCACCAACGACGCCCAACCTACCCGAATCGCCCATTCGAAGACGCTCCCCGTTGTTGGTGTTCGCTTTCAGCATTTCTGTTTATCCGCGTCGCTGGTATTCGGCTGAAAGCCACCAACGACGCAAAGTCCCAGATAAAACTAATTTTAAAAACATGAATTATCCGCGTCGCTGTATATCGGCTGAAAGCCACCAACGACGCCCATCCTTCATTTCCCCAACATATCCCGAAAATGTTCCTTCCCCAAAGGCAATTGCTTTAAATTTCCAATAAGCAATAATGCGCGTTCAATTCTTTTGTCCTGATTTTTTACGCTGTTTACATATTGAATAATATATCTTTTTTTCCCGGGAGTTAGCAATTCAAATCGTTTTTCTCCTTCTGCATCGCTGAGCAATACCTGTTCCAATTCCACAGGCATTTCCATTCCATATTTGGATATGTCTTCCTCTAAAATCACATCTACCAAATCGCCTTTTTGCACGTGAAGTTTTTTCATGCGTTGGTTCGAAATACTGATATATGCGGCACCTTCGCCCAGCGCCATAAACCCACACTGCCAACGTTCTTTTCCATTTACAACGCAAATCAAACGTTTCACCATTTTACCACCTGTTTTCTCTATAATTTCTGCAGGAATATATAAATAATGCATCCCGGATAAATGGGTTAATAAGCCAATATGTGTCTTAAATTTAATTGGATCCATTGCGTTATTGCATTAGAAAATATGGCCAATGTTTTATGAAAAATAAATCAAACATTTCTTCACAATAATAATTAATTTTTATTTTAATTATTCAACAGCGCATCTCCTAATCCCCTAACGCTCTAACGCTCTAATCTCGCTAACGCTCCAATTCAAACCTTCCCTGAACGTCCGGCTTTTCCGGAAGCAGTCTGCACTTCCTCTTGTGGTATTTCCGGAGGGAGTTCGGCCATTTCAAATTCTCCAAGTTTGTTCATGTCCAGTACTGGTTTTCCATCAGTAGTGGTACCAATTGTTGATTGGAATTTTGCCCCCCAAATCAATTCATCCACGAAATAAGAAAATCGGTCAATAACCGTTTGTGAAGTAGTTTCTTCAAGCGCTTTAAACAAAACAATAAATTCTGTCCGGGCATTTACAAGATCTTCCATTGTTTTTCCCCAGAGTGGACTCTTTTCATCAATTGGATGTACGATGGTCCAGCTTAAATTCATAAAATTGATTTTATCCAATTCCAAATCCAATACATAAAATCTTCTGCGCAATTGCCCGTCTGATTCATCGTTCATTCCCAAAGAAACTGAAACGGTATTTTCAATAGTTATGGAATATTTTCTTTTACTGGCAATTCGAAACATTGCAGCTCTTTGTGTTCCCCTGTATGGTGAAATCAAAACATTATCACTATGCAGCAGATGTGCTTTTGGTCTGCTAAATCTGCCATATAACAAACCTGTTGCTACTGCAAATGCCAATAAGCCTACAAGACCTTCCGTACTCGCCACAATATTCGTCCAAAAACCATGGGGGCTGACTCTTCCAAATCCAATAGTGGTAAGACATTGTGTAGAAAAGAAAAATGCCTCCCCAAAATCTTTCCAGAAATTATCGGATGGTTCCATTCCAAGATTTTCAACACCCAGATAATAATAGATTCCTGCAAAAAGTACATTGGTTGCTATATAAGCCACAAATACCATTAAAAAGAACTTGCTCCATTTCATGGTGGTAAGTTTGTGAAAGATATCCGAGGGACTAATCCATGGGCCACCTATGCGATCTACATTTGCGGAGCCATCGCGATTCATAAACCGCTGCCCGTTTTTGGATGCTAAGGTGCCAAATCCAAGCTCTTTGGACCTGATGTTTTTTGCCATAAGGCAAATATAACAAATGGAATTATGGAAAGGTTGGAATGATCTTATACTATTGCAAAGATGCCTTCCCGGAAAGACCTTTCATCCAATGGTTTATTTCGCCAACACTATCCAGACTGGCATCCAATGCAACCCAAACCGGATCCATACCTTCGTCAAAAGCAGTTCTGTTTTCAATGTTGCGCAAATCGGAATACGTCCATTTTCCTTCCATGTTTTTTGCAAGCAGAACACAATTTTCATTTGCACGTAATGCAATCACAGATTCTTTATTTTCAATTCTGTGTAAGGTGTTTTTATTCAAGAAAATTTGATATACCAGCCCATTGATTTTTTTGAATAATCTTGCAGATTTATCATTTGCTATTTCCCTGACTGCATGTAGTTGGGATTTGGCAACCTGGTATAAACCAAATTTCTTTATTTTTATTTCACTTACGGGAAGTTTGGTTTCAGTTATTATCTGATCTGCCGGTGCTGGTAAGGATATATCCAGATTGGTTTCCTGCCTGTAAACATCCATTGCAACTTTGTATTCTTTCATGGCCATTTTGTATTCGGATTCGTTGGTAAATACCGGGTATACCTGAAAGCGATGAATAGTTCCGTTGTCGTAAAAAGAAACCAGATATTGACCGACAATTTCCGATTTAATCACCTTTATTTTATCCATTACCTCAGGCAATTCTTCAGGAAAATATTTTTGTCCGGGAATAACTTCAAAAGTTACATTTTTATATTTACTGAGTTCCGGAATAAAACTCAAATCGATATCAAATGCATGGTTATGCAAATCGCGCATTTTAGGTCTGGCAGGCTTTTGCTTCGTTTCCAAACGGGCAACTTCATCCGCCTGATTGGTTGAAAGTGCCATGCCTTTTTCCTGTTGAATATGATATACGGCTTTTTGCAAATAACTCCAGGATTCACTATCATTTTTGCTCTGATACCAGTGATTATCGGGCTTTGTATGATTGGTGCAAAACGCTATGGTAATTTGTTTTTGCGGGTGAATGATTTCGCTATGCAACGTTTTTATTTCAAACATTCCATTGGATTCCAACATAACCATTCCTTCCTTATTTGGGTATTCCAATTTCACATCCGCTGCAATCCAGTCTGCCGCATTTCTCATTTCGCGATAGAGCAATTGGGTGTTGTCCAACTTACCTCCATCTGCTGAAGTTATGGAACTTGGGGGGATAATGATTTTCGTACAACCCTTGTATAGAATGGTATCCCCATTTATCAGATCTACATTCAGCGTGTCAAAGCCGGTAACAAAAGGTTTAACGGTTACAGTATTTACTGTGGTAATAACTTTTGGCTTTGGTAATTCCACAGATTGGTTTTTGTTGTAATGCACCACTCCAAAAATACCGGCAACTACAGCAACACCTCCGCTGGTATAAGTAAGCCAATGACTCCACCAGGGTGTAGCCATTTGTATTGCCGCTTTTGCAGCTAAACCTTCAAATGAAGGCTTATTCGGAATGTCTGGTTTTCCTTCATTGCGCACTACGTGAATTCTTTCGGGTTTCATTGGTTCACGCTCCTTTCCACTATTTTTTTAAGGTGTTGTATAATTCTATGTAGTTTTACTCTCATATGGTTTACATTGGTTTTTTCGATTGCTGCGAGCTCTTCATAGCTCATTTTTTCAAAGTATTTCATCACTATCAGATCCCTGTCTGAATCTGGTAATTTCTTTATGGCCTTTATTATTTCTCCGATATTTTCCTCCTTGGCTATATCGGATTCCATATTATCCGCCATTTCCATCAATCCATCATCACGCACCCAAAGTTTTGCATCCCGATTCGCCTTCTTAAAATAATCAGCAATTACATTTCTTGCAATAGCATAAAGCCAGGAACCAAAATTATAGCCCTGGTATTTGTATTTGCCAATATGCATCATGGCTTTTTCAAATACCAGTGATGTGAGATCGAGACAATCTTCTTTTTCATAACACCGGCGGTAAACAAACAGATAAACTGCCTCGTAATACTTGTCGTAAAGAGGGTGAAAGGCATTCAGGTTATTCACAGAATCGGCTATCCATACAAGTTCTTCAAGATGTGCCGGATTCGTGCCTGTTTGGGTATTTTCAGTTATCTTCATCAAAATTGCAACCGGGTACATGGTTTGGATATACTAACAGTAGTGTTCCCAATTCATTACAATAAACGGGAAAAATGTTTTTAAAATGTGTTATTGAAGTTCGATGTGGGATGTCAGATGTGGGATGTCAGATGTTAAATACAATCAGCCTTTCGAAGACGATCCCCGTTGTTGGTGTTCGCTTTCAGCATCTCCGGTTATCCGCGTCGCTGGTATTCGGCTGAAAGCCACCAACGACGCCCAACCTACCCGAATCCAACCTTCGAAGCATTCCCGTTGTTGGTGTTCGCTTTCAGCATTTCTGTTTATCCGCGTCGCTGGTATTCGGCTGAAAGCCACCAACGACGCCCAACCTACCCGAATCCAACCTTCGAAGCCCATTCCCGTTGTTGGTGTTCGCTTTCAGCATCTCTGTTTATCCGCGTAGCTGTTTTACAGCTGAAAGCCACCAACGACGCCCAACCTACCCGAATCCAACCTCCGAAGCCCATTCCCGTTGTTGGTGTTCGCTTTCAGCATCTCTGTTTATCCGCGTAGCTGGTATTCGGCTGAAAGCCACCGGAGGAATATGTGGGATGTTAGAATTCAGAATTCAGGAACGATATTCAGTTAATGTGAAGCTGCAAAATTGACAAAGAATGATATTTCCAATGTTATAGGCGGATAACCAATATACTCTCGCTTTATCATAAACGACTGTAGTTTTACTAAAATCGTCATGCCATACAGTTTGTCCCAGCAAAAAAACATTGGTTATAATAGAATAAATCTGCAAATACTGCGGACCAGAATTACGCCAAAACCAGGCTTTTCACCGTCCCATGTAACGACATGGGTTTTTGTAAAAAGTTTTCCCAGTGTCTTTCCCCACAAATCTTCCGGTAAGGCATAATACAATACCGCCATACTTAAAAAATAAGGCAAAAAGAAGGCCCTCAGCTCTTCGGGAATGGATTGCCATATTCGGCAATGAAAAACGCGTGAATAAAGCTCAACGTTGCAAGTCCAATTCGGTCTATTACAAAATTTATGAATCGTGTCAGTTTTTGTGCCGGTAAGTGTAATTTAGATTCAGAGGTTTCCAATATTTCTATTGTGCACGAGTTCTACAAATATAGAAACTGCCAATGTTAAACGTCTATTAAAATAGGGCAAGCACAGTAGGTTGTTGAGCGGAGTTGGTGGTTGAGCGGAGCCGAAACCACCGGCTGTTTCGACTCCGCTCAACCACCGGCTGTTTCTACCTCGCGAAACCACGCTCTAATTCTCTAACTCTCTAACACTTTCAATCAATCCATACCCCCATTTTCCCCATTCTGTAATCCCGCATCGCTTCCAGAATCTGGGTATCCGAATTCATCACAAATGGACCCTGGGCTACAATGGGTGCGTTAAAAGGTGTACCATGCCCCAATAGAATGATGGAATCTTCCTTTGCATCAATTTCTATGGCTCCATCTTCTTTTGAAAATTGTACCAGTTTATGTGTATTTGCCGGATTCCCGTTCACTACAATTTCTCCATTAACGATATAAAACATGATGTTTTTTTCTGCTTCCACATCCCAGGAAAACGTACCACCTGCCTTAATTTCCAGCCAGGCAGTAAATAAATTGGTAATTGATTTCGCAGGACCTTTTTTGCCAGCAAAATCCCCTGAAATTAAATGAAGAACAGATTTCCCATCTACCCCATTGATTTGGATGATTTTCTCAGCATCCAAATCCTGATAACCAGGTGCTGTCATTTTTAATTCCGGGGGCAAATTCATCCAAATTTGTACAAGATGAACATTACCTCCATTTTCCTGAAATTCTTTGGATGAAATTTCCGTATGAATAATTCCCCTTCCGGCAGTCATCCATTGCACCCCTCCGGGACGAATAACACCTTCACCACCATGGCTGTCTCTATGATAAACTTCTCCTTCAAAAACAAAAGTTAAAGTCTCAAATCCACGATGCGGATGCGGACCAAAAGGCAGTCCGGGATTATGGGGCTCAAATGTAGCAGGACCGTGATGGTTTATAAATATAAATGGATCCAGATGTGCGAGACCAAAAGATGGAAGCGCCCTCCAGGTGGGAAGGTTATCCATTGGAGTATTTGCAGCCGGGAAAATGTTTATGATGGGTTTGAGCATAAAATAATTGAACAAATTATTGAGTGATTGGTTTGATTACTCAAAGAAATTTCTTGAATGAATTGGAATAAAACAAAAGTTGTTTTCCGGATGGTTGAATATTTATTAAATTGCGATTGATTAGTATCCTTCTAAATGAAATTATATCATTTAATAGTCTTAAGAAATATAATTATTATTTCTCTTTATATTTTTTCCACAAAAATATATGCACAAGACACTATTTTTATAAAGAATGTCACTTTTGATGATTGTTCATCTAAAAGTGCAATCGATAGTGGCTGGAGCAGTATTCCGGGATATGGTGGAAACATAATTCAATTATTTAGTAATAAGGAGATTAGAGGAATATTTCTACATAAGAACAAGCCGTTGTCGTTCTGGATTCTCGTCGATACATTTAATAAAGCATGTTTATACAGAACTAGTAATTATTATTTTAAAAATGAAGAAATACAATTACTTCGTGATTTTATTAAAAGAAGTAATGGTTGGTATTGTGGTAAAAAAGGAGGACAAAATTGCGCATCAGTTTTCGAAATTGAAATTCAGGCAGATGGTCCTCGTATTTTTGCAAAGCTGAGATTAATCACCAATAAAAAATACAATGCTTACTCCGTTTCTAGCGTCAATATAATTAACCCGAGATCGATAAGGGTGGATAATAAAATTCTCCAAAATATCAAAGTATATAATGCTGCGAATTCTGAAATTCCATGTGATTTCGGCAATTCAATTTGCGTAGATGAGATGGATGTTGTTTGGTATGGTACCTGCAATGGAATTGTTCAGATTATAAATGATAAATTTGATGTAATACTTAGTGAAATTAATTCCAAAAAAAATATTGATATATTCAGATGTGAAGCTGATGGGAATAATATCAAATGGTTTCGCGTTGATACTAGTATTTATTCCTACGATGGTAATAGGTGGAGATGCTACGATTCTCTTGAAATTCTGAAAGGTATTAGAGATATTTATTGTGATCGGTTTAGTAGAGTATGGTTTTTTGGTACGAAATACATTGTATGTTTAGAAAATAATAAATGGATAAAATTCAAGTCGAGTGATTTTGGGATATCGCGAACAGATGTTTGTGGAATGTTTGTAGACGGCAAAAAACGGATGTGGATTGGAGATTTTGAAAAAACTGTAATGATTGATAATGGAAAAATTATAAAACTTAATAATATTAATGACGCTCTCAAGGGATTTTCTATATGTGAAGGTGTCGAAGATACTTCAGGTAATATATGGTTTCGACTTTATCAAAATGGCGTTTATCCGCAGAAAAAGGGATTGGTAAAATATACGTTAACAGAACAATGGGAGTTTTTTGATGTATATAATTCTGGTATACCCAGATCAGATTTGACAAGTATAGCAATTGATAAATCTACAAATAACATCTGGATGGGGATACAATATGCCGGACTCACATGTTTTGACGGGAAAGATTGGACTACATATACACAGGAGAATTCGAATATTCAAAATTATTTGATTAATGATATTGCTATAGATAGCAAGGGAAATATATGGTGTTCCTCTATGGATGGACTTTATAAAGTAGAAACGCGCGGACGTTGAAATATTTAGGTATTAATGTTCAAATTATGAAATTTCACAACCCCAAAATTTCCTTCAATCGGACGTAACCCTGTCTGCTCACAGGCAGATGAAACCCGCTTCTGAGGCGCAATTCGGTATTGTCGCCACCATGGTGATCCAGTGCGGAAATATGAGAAACATTTACCAAAAAGGATCGATGGCATCGCACAAATTGTTTTTCTCCCAAACTTTTTTCATAAAATGCCATAGTCTTTTTCTTCACAAAAACCTGATCCCCACTATGGATTTTAACATAATCATCCCAGGCTTCAATATAGCTGATTTGATCGGCAGGAATAATGCGTATTTCACCCTGATGTTTCACAACCACTCTTTGTGATTCATCTACAGTTTTTCCGTAACTTTGTTCTAATTTATCCAGTGTAACAGCATGCTGTGAAACTTTTAGCATAGCCTTGTCAAATCTGCCTTCCCCAAAGGGTTTTAACAAATAATCGACGGCATTTTCTTCAAATGCTTTCAATGCATATTCGTCAAAAGCTGTAGTAAAAATTACAGCGGGTTTTTCTTCCAGCAATTCGAGCATTTCAAATCCGTTAATTCTGGGCATTTGAATATCCAGAAATATCAGATCCGGTTTTAATTCCTGTATTTTTTTGATTCCTTCAAATCCATCTGCACATTCTGCTACCACAGTGAATTCGGTATATTTCTCCAGGCAGGATTTTATATGGGATCTCGCCAGCGGTTCATCGTCAATAATAATTATTTTTTTCAAGATGTAATTGGGATTTTTAAGCTGGCGCTAAAGAAATTATTTTCAATGTCCGTATGCACCAGATCATTTCTGCCATACAATAAAAAGAGTCTTCTCTGAAGCGAGTTTAGCCCGAAACCCGTACCTTTTTTTGTACCGCTCAATTCCGGGTCAAAAGGATTTTTTACTGAGAGAATAACATGTTTGTTTTCTTCACTTACTTCAACCCATAATTTTACCGGCCCGGATGTTTGATACACACCAAACTTAATGGCATTCTCCACCAGGGGTTGCAAGACCAATGCAGGAATTTTGACCGAATTTAATTTTTCATCCACTTTCCATTCCACTTGCAAGCGATCTGAAAACCGCACCATCTCTATTTCCAGATATAACCGTGTGTGTTCGATTTCTTCTTCTACCGTCAATTGTGCATGGTTGTCTTTGCGCAAAGTCCCACGCAAAAAATCGCTCAACTGTAATACCATGTTTCTGGCTTTTTGTGCATCTGTTGCTGCAAGAGATTGAATACTGTTTAATGAATTAAATAAAAAATGTGGTTGCAACTGTTGTCTCAGTGCATTTAATTCTGTTTCCCTGTATAATTGCTGAATTTCATTAAACCTGCTTTGGCTGCGGGCTTCGCTCTCACTTTGCCTGCGAATCCATACAATTAATGCAGAACAGACCATCACAACCAAAGCGATAAAAAAACGAAGCATTACGGATTGTAAAAGCATGTCCTGATACTTTTCATTGGATGCTGGTACTACTAGTGAAACCAGACTAAAAGATCCGAATATCCATGCAATCCCCAACAAAAAAATCCACACAAATAATTTCCAGATTCTGCCTTGTGTAGGACGGTAAAATCGCAGAATATTGGAAATAATTTTTGTGCAAAGTACAAATATGGAAATGCTGATAATGGAGTCAAAAAAGGCTAGCTGATAATCTTGAATATAATTGCTGAGGACCAGCCACATTGCACCAACACCCGCAAGTGCGGGTGCCAATGTTTGAATCATAATTTGTTGCCAGCGCGGATTCATTTTTATCCCTGAAAAGCCAGTTCGTGTTTTGATTTTTGAAAATATCCGGGTTGGGTTTTGCTCAGGGAGACAATTTCCATTATTTCGTTATCTGATGCCAATGCTTGTAAATGGCGGTGTCCCAAATATTTCCATGAAATTTTTTCTCCATGTGTATTCAGAAATATTTCAGATTGCGCATTTCCATGAAAATCCACATTTACCAATGCTTCTTTTTCTGAATTTGCCGGAACCATTACCCAGGTTTCTTCAAACCATTTTTTCTTTTGGGTTTCCGGATATTCTACCGCATAAACCAGGCATGCTGTAAACCATTGCATATTAATATCCTTTTATAGAAACACCACCGAATACCACATCTCCTTTGAGAATAAGCACTTTGGTATCCTGTATTTCCTGTTTCAAGGGCCTTTTGTCTTCTACTCCGCCCAATATGGTACGTATTTCGGTTTTTACATTCCAGGAAGCAGGAAGCGTAATATCCACACCACCAAACACTGCGTTAATTTCCAGAGTTATGGTGCCATCAATATCGGCATTGAGAAGGTTGATATCTGCACCTCCAAATACACAACTTATTTTACCTCCTTTGAAATTTTTACTGATGATATTTTTTTCCACTCCTGCAAAAACAGAATCTACATTAATATAATCGCCATCTGCATCTTCAAAGGTTTGCGTTTGGCTATATTCTTGCATTTCCTGCCACTTTTCCATGCGTTTTTTGCGCCATTTGCCCCAGGGACTCAGTATCAAACTCAAACCAAATAAAATGATCAGCATAGGCCATAGAATGTGTCCGATTTTGACTCCCGGCATCATGTATTCCATCATAAATACAACCCCTATAGTTAAGGGTATCAAACCTCCGGGTCTTTGAAATCCGTGTTTACCAAGGATAAAGAGTCCGACAATAATAAGTATTACCGGCCAGTGAAAAAGCCAGAGCGGCATTGCCACTCCCATTTGTTTTGCTAAAAATACACCGCCAATTACTATTGCAATAATGCCGGCCATAATGCGCCCGCGGCGCTGCTGTTTTTCGAATTCAGGATGCATCCAGTGTTTCCATTTTTTGTGTTCAAAGCGTTCCATAGTGTTTTGTTTTACGATACAAAACTGCAATTCTTTACTACGCCAGGGCCCCGAAATTAGGTGAAATCGTGCAATTAAGGAGGTGAACAATCAAAAAAAGTCGGTGAATGGGGAAAGCCCGCTTTTATAAAAATTCAGAAACTACAGGAATATGTTTTAAATCTAAATAATACCGGCTTAATGGATACCTATTTGTAACAAATAAAAACTCTAATTCTGCGACAAAAACAACTTGGCATGTTCAAGGTCTTCAGGTGTATCCACCGAAGGACTTTGCCAATGTGTTTCAGCAACCGAAATGGAATATCCATTTTCTAACCAGCGCAATTGTTCCAATTTCTCGGTATTCTCCAGAGAACTGGTTGCCAACGCGGTAATTTCCATCAATGTATCTGCCCTGTAAGCATACATCCCTATATGTTTAAAATATTTTTGTGCGGCGCTGGCTTCACGCTGAAATGGAATTCTGCTGCGACTGAAATACAGGGCTTTTTGGTGGATATCGGTAACTACTTTAACCACATTCGGATTGTCAATTTCACCGATATCAAATAATTCTTTCTTTAACGTTGCGATTTGGGTGGAATGGCTTTCAAACAAACGCAGCAAATCCTTAACCTGAGATGGTTTTATGAAGGGTTCATCACCCTGAAGGTTCACCACAACATCGCAATGTAATCCACTTTTTACAAAAGCCTCGCAACAGCGATCCGTGCCACTTTGGTGTTCCGGATTGGTCATGATCACAGTTGCATATGCTTCAGCATGTTCCCGAATTCTCTCATCATCCGTAGCAATAATTACTGCTTCATATCCCATCACACTTTTAGCTGCATCATAAACCCTTCGCAACAAAGTTTTTCCACCAATATCTGCAAGCGGTTTGCCCGGGAATCTGGTACTGCCGAATCTCGCCGGAATGATGATGCAAAATGAAGGAAACACAGTTCAAATATAGGATTTAAACCAATGAAACAACAGCGGATCTAAAATGCAGAATAAATAACGAAAATTACGGTGTAATCGACAACGATTTATTGCGCAATATTTTTAAGCAATTCTTCTTTGGTTGCAATACCAATAACGGTTGATTTTCTCTGGTGATTTTTATAAATGAGAAGGGTAGGGAGCTCATCAATATACATCTGACGCATCAAGAGCGGATTTAAATCAGCATCAATGCGCAGGAGCAATAAACTGTCCTTTTTTTCCGTGGCAATTTCCTCCAAAACAGGTTTCATTTTTTTACACGGACCGCACCAGTCGGCATAAAAATCTACAAAAACGATATTGTTCTTTTGAATAATGGAATCCAATTGCGCTTTCGTCATGGTGAGTTTCTTAGGCGCGGCCTGCGTGATTTCAGGCAGCCCTGCTTTGCGCCATTGTAACAATCCTCCGTCCATTTCAAATACGGTTTTATATCCGGATTCGCGCATGTGTTGTGCCGCTTCTGCACTTCGCATTCCGCTCAGACAATACACATAAACAGGTTTGTCTTTTATTATGGATTCAATATTTTTATCAAAATCAGATCCATTCCAATCCACATTTTTACTGCCGGCAATGTAACCTCTCGCATATTCTCCGGCGGTTCTTACATCCAATATTTGTGCATTGGAATCCCCTTTAATTTTTTCAGAAAATTCCGTTGCACTCAGGCTTGTTTTTATTTGTTGAGAATTGCTGTTACATGCTTGAAGCAAAATAAAACCCACCACAGCGAGTTTTACAATTACAGATTTCATCATTCAAAGATATTGTTTTAAAATCATTTCCAATTGTGCCACCTGAACAACGCCACTTTGCCTCCATTTCAATTCGTTATTTTGAAATACCATTAAGGTCGGTACACCGCGAATCTGATATTTTTCTGAAATATCTGGGTTCTTATCTACATCAATTTTAATTACTGTTGCGCTATCTCCGAGCTTCTTTTTTAATGCTTCCAATATTGGTTTCATCATTTTGCACGGACCACACCATTCTGCTGAGAAATCAACCAAAACAGGTTTAGAACCTGAAATTAATTCTTTAAAAGATTGTGGTGGTTTTATGTTGTTCATATTATTGTTTATGGATTTAGAACGGTGTTTGGCTATCTGATTACCTGAGTTTGTTTTGCAGCGATGCCCATCCACCGCCGTTATACACCTCGGAGATTCCGGCAGATTTCAGAATGGACTTTGCAGACGCGCTTCGCATACCGGATGCGCAGCAGGTAATAATCACCATATCCTTTTTGAATTTCTTTAAATTCTTTTGTAATTCCTGCAATGGAATATTCATGGAATTTGGGATATGCCCGCCAGCGAATTCACCTTTGGTGCGAACATCAACAATCATAGCGCCATTAGAAACCAGCTCTTTGTAATTGGTTTTTGATCCGGAGATCATATTTTTTAGAAATGAAAACATATTTTATTTTGTGTCGTAATTTACATCCAGCCAGCTTCCACCATTGGTACAATCTATCCCTTGTCCCTTTAAATAAGCCACGGCCATGCCACTTCTGTTGCCACTGGCACAACAGAATATCATTGGTTTTGGCAATTTGCGGATTTCTTCGAGTTTTAAAGTTATTTCCTGTAAAGGAATGTTAATACTTCCTGCCACATTTCCGCCTGAAAATTCTTGTGGACTGCGTACGTCTATTATAGTGCCATACTGCACTTTTGCTCTGTTTGAAAACATAAGATTCTGTTTCTGAATGGTTTAATCTTTTTGTTCCACTTTGAGCGTTGACAATCCAAAAGTCCAATAAATCAGGCATCTGGAAAATGCCGCTGTTCCAATAAGCAATCCGGCTGCTATCCATAATAACCAATTCACTACGATTGATAATTCCGTATTAATCGTAAGCCCGATGAGCACCAGGCCTATTAAAATGCGAATTACTCTGTCCGCTTGTCCAACATTCTTATTCATTTTAGAGGGTTTAGGAGTACAAAGTTATCCTTGTTGGAACAACACCCTACGCTACTTTTGTTACAAACTCGCCATGAGTTTGATTTGGTTGCGATATAGAATTACTCGCCTATCGTTTTCCAGTCGTTTGAGCAATCTGCTGATGACCACTCGGGAGCTGCCCAAATCAGTGGCTATTTGCTCATGCGTGAGATTAACAAGAGTGGAACCTGTGGATTTAGAAATCTGTTTGAGATATAAGACGAGTCTGTCATCTAGTTTTTGAAAGGCAATCTGATCAATATTGCGCAACAATTCGTCAAACCTGTTTTTAAAAGTCTTCATCACAAATGCTTTCCAGGTGGGGTATTTCACCAGCCATTCATCCATAACTGATATAGGCAATAAAATCATTTCTACATCGGTTTCTGCCACTGCCCGTATTTCGCTGGGATATTGCTGCATGCAACAAGTAAATGTCATGGCACAACTTTCAGATGGATTTACATAATAAAGCAACAACTCATGTCCCTCCTCATCCTGTCGCATTACCTTAATGGTACCATGCATAATCAATGGCATATTACGAACGGCATCCCCTATATCCAGGAATGTGCTGCCTGCAGTGATTTTCTGAACCTTGCCCCGGTTTTCTATCTCTTGAATCAATTCCGGTTCGAAGGTTATTTTGTAGTTGGATGCATCAGGCATGCGACAATGATAACAAATTTCATTGGTTTTTGTTGAAACAAGTATCATTGTTTGCCAAACAACTTTGCATTAAGCTGCAACAGACAGTGCGGAAGTGTCTTCTAATGTAAATCGAATCATGGCATCCATGTCCATGGAATTGCCCGCTTTCCAGGCACTGTCAAACGCATTTTGTCCCATTCCGTTTCTTAACTGAACTTTTGACCTGTCAATGAGCGCTTCCAAATCATCCCAAACCGGCAAATGGGTTCGATTCCTAAAACCATCCACAGCAGATAATAATGTAACTGCATGTGCAAATTTGTTTTCATTTATGGAAACCAATGCCCATATTTCAACAGACCAGGAAAGGGCTTCATAGAAATGTATTTCTCTGCTCATGGTTAACGCTTCCCTGAGATAATCTTTGGCAATGGCATTTTTTTCCAGAACTTCACATAACGCAAATCCACACAAGCAAATGATGGTATTAATATCATCCTTGTTTCTTCGGGCAAGTTCGAGACTCTCCACATAGTATTGTTTGGCCTCCTCTGTTTTTCCTCCCATATAAACGGCATTTCTGCCTAAGCCACTTAATGCCAGATTAATACCGGTAGACAGACCGATTTTTTTGAATTTTTCAAGGCTAACTTTAAGCAAATCCTCTGCAGAATCATAATGCTGTAAAATGGTGGCTACAACACCGCAAATTAGCATGGCAGTTGCAACCAGTTCATCATCATCCTGATTCCTGATTTCTTCAAAATGTTTCTGTAGTGAATTGCCAAATGTTTGAAAATCTCTTTGTAAAAATGCCATAATCCCTACATTGCAAATTAATTTTGGATAAACTTTTGAATTGGAGATTGTTTGTTGATTTTCTCCTTTTTCCCAGGCTTGTTTCAACCATTGGTACGCCTCTTTGGTATGGGCATTGATCCACCAGAAAAGCCATAAATTCCAGGAAATTTCGGTGAGTTTTTCGATTTCATTTTCCTGCAACAAAAATTCCATCACAGATCGAATATTGGAATGTTCTTTTTCCAACTCTGCAAGGATATAAACCTGATCTATTTTATCTTTCTGTAATTTCATTTCATTCAATGCCGCCAGATAATAGTTGGCCTGTTTGAATTTCAGTTGGGTATACCTGTTTTGTTGTTGTAATTTTTCCATTGCAAAATCTCGTACACTTTCCAACATTTGAAAGCGAACAATTTCACCCTGATCCATTTTAAATATCAGACTTTTGTTCATCAGAGATTCCATCAGCGCAAATACATCTTCTCCCAAATCTGCACCAAGCATTTCTGCGGCATGAATATGAAATCCGGCCTGAAACAAACTCACACGCAATAAAAAATCCTGTTCCGCATCTGTGAGCAATTCAAAGCTCCACTCAATGGTGTTGCGAATGGTTTTTTGCCTGTCCGGAATATCTCTGAAACTGCCTTTTAATACATCCAGGCGATGATCCAACTTTTGTAGCAAACCCAAAGGACTGAACAAATTGATTTGCCCTGCAGCGAGTTCAATAGCCAAAGGCAAACCTTCCAGTTTGTGACAGATTTGAAATATAATGTCTTTGTTGAATTCATTGTATTCAAATCCCGGTTGTATGGCTGTTGCGCGTTTGATAAACAATTCTATTGCAGCAGGTAGTTTATTTTCATCCTGAAAATCATCTGTTTCAAAATGATCTTTGAGCGCAGGAATGGAAACCACATGTTCAAAAGAAAGTGAAAGCCTTTCTCTGCTCGTTACTATAATCTTCAGTCCGGGGCAGGAGAGAAGCAGATCTTCCACATAACTGGCGGCAGGAATTATTTGTTCAAAATTGTCCAGAATAAGCAAATACTTTTTGTCGGATAAAAAAAGTTTGATGCTCTCCATATTATTGGAATTTGAAGCTTTTATTCCCAACACAGATGCTATGGTTTCAGGTACCAATCCGATATCCCTGATCGGCGCAAGTGGTACAAATGCACTGCCATCCAAAAAGTAATTTTGTAGCATTCTGGCTGTTTCAAGAGCCAGTCTGGTTTTGCCAATTCCACCCGGTCCTGAAAGCGTAATCAATCGGATTTCATCATCTCCTAACATTTCAGATAAATGTTTCAGGCAATGTTTCCTGCCAATAAGCGGATTCGGGGAAGCAGGCAATTTGTGAATGGTATGTTTGTCTTTTTGTTGGTTATCGTTTGCCAGATTAAACTTTTCAGTAAGTAAAACCGCCAGGTCATTGATGATGAGTTGTTCTAATTCTGCATTATTGGCAAATGTTTTATAAGATACTTTATCATCATTTTCTATTTTTTGCAACAAATCTGTGAGTCTGGTTTCTCTTTTTCCATCGCTGTTTTTAATATAAATGAGCTTTGGCATTTCAGCGGATAGGAGGTATTCATCCTCCAACCCGGAAATCGATTCTTCAGGCGCTATCCATCCATATTTTTCCCAATAAATACCGATAAAAATCTGACTTTGAGCCAGGTACTCGCGATACAGATCTTTGGGTGCATAAGGTCTTGCTCCAAGTTCAAACATCACTGGAATCAACTGCATATTTTGAATGGCTTTTTTTGCAGTAGTTCTCTCTTCCGCAAGCTCCTGGAGAGTAGAGCTCACAAATACCCGAAGTCTCTGATCGGGAGTGATAATGGAAGATATATTATGTGTCATAAAAAGTTTATTTATTCTGAGTTTATGAATGCAAAATTGCAGGATATGAATAAGGAGTAATTTTAAATTCGGACGAGTTGCGAAATTTTGTTTCTGAGTTGTAAAAACCGGTTACAGAATTGAATTTAAAATTTCAAATGTGAGACAAATGCAGCGCGAATTTGGAATAATTAAAGGTTCCGATTTCGGATACCACTAAACGCAACTTTGATAATTAATACTATTGGTTATCTGTAAAAAAAACTGCTTCTATTAAGAAGAATTCCCCACCCATATTAATATACCGGTACTTTACAATCACATAATCCATCACTTGCCTTCTGAGTTACTATGTACTATGTACTTGGTACTGGGTACTAGGTTACTGGGTTACTGGGTACCAGGTACTAAGCACTCAGTAAGTTCCCTTTCACTTCCCCAACCAAACCTTAAAGTCAGAAACTTTTTCGCGGCTTACCAAAACTTCTTTGTCCATTTCAGGTTGCAAAATCAATTTCAATCGATTGCCAAAATAGTCCTGTATTTTATCGATGCATTTTACAGAAATAATAAATGCCCGATTCACTCGGAAAAATGTTGTCGGATCTGCCACCCCCTCGATCTCATCCATGGTGTAATCCAATATGTATTTGTGATCGTCGTGGGTTTTAATAAATGTAAGTTTATCATCGCTATAAAAATAAGCGATATCATCTACATCAATACTGATAAATTTTTGTTGGTATTTTACCAGATACCTACGGCGATATTCTTTGGGTTGAACCGATTGTCGTAACTCCTGAATCAGCCGACTCATCTTGGTTTCATAATTCTCTTGGGACTTTTGATTCAACGCCTTAAATTTATTTAATGCTGCCTCCAGATCTTCTTTTTGTACAGGCTTCAATAAATAATCAATACTATTAACTTTAAACGCTTTTAATGCAAATTCATCATAACTGGTAGTGAAAATTACCGGTGATATCACTTTAATGCGGTTGAAAATTTCAAAACTCTGCCCATCTGCCAGTTCAATGTCCATCAGTATGAGATCCGGTTGGGGATTATTGCTTAGCCATTCAACGGATGCAGAAATACTATCAGCCGTTCCGGAAATTACAATGTTTGGATCTATTCCCATCAATGTTTTTTGTAGTTTCCGTACCGCGAGATCTTCGTCTTCAACAATAAATATATTCATGGTTTTGGTGTTCTTTATCTAATGCTATTACAAATTTCCAGAGTTATATCTGAATATTTCCTGTCTATTATATGAATTGAAGGAATTATTCACTGAATTGTAATTTTTACAGGATAGAATTATCATTCTGTTACTGATCAATTAATGGAATACTCACTAAAAATTTATTATCGTCGGATTGAATGAAAACATCCTCCCTCTGCAGCAACTCGTATTTCTTTTTTATATTGGAAAGTCCAATACCGGTGGAATCCACTGTGAGAACCTTTTTGTTCAAATTGTTCTCCACTTCTATTCGCTTGTCGGGTGTGGTTCTGATATGCACATGTACCGGATTGTTTTTACTGAGTACATTGTGTTTCACTGCATTTTCTACCAATAATTGTAAACTTAAGGATGGGATTTCCAAATGGTTAAAAGCAGGGTCAATATCTATCGACATTTGAAGACTATTGCCGTATCTGGTTTGCAGCAATTGAAAATATGTGCGGATAAAATCTGTTTCCTGTTCTACGCTATTCATTCCCCTTTCGTTATTATTCAAAAGATATCGGTAAACCCTGCTGAGTTCATCCAGGAATTTTTCCGCCCTGACCTTATCTTCACCAATCAGGGAGGATAAAGTATTGAAGGAATTAAAGAGAAAATGTGGATTTACTTTTTGCTTTAAATTTTCAAATTCATGATGCAGTTGCAATTGTTCTATATGTTCTTTTTCCTCCGCCACATCTCTGAATTTTTCAATGATATAGAGTACTTCCCAAAGGGATTCAAAAATGATATTGATGGTGAGACCTACAAAAAAACCATATTTCAAATCTTCCAGGTTCAAATTATATCCCAGGACATGGAAATAATGAAATACCATAAAAATGACCAAAACAGAAGGTGACATAATCAATAAATTCACCAGGAATTTATATTTAACTCTCTTTGCTGTTTCCTCTAACTTGGGAAATTTGTGCCGTAGATATTGGTCGTAAACACCATGTAGTCGCCATGAAAAATATCCGATAAAATAGATAATAGGATAGGTGAGAGCCGCCACCCTCCAATCTTGAAATATCCTTTCCCCATACATGATATAGGATAATGCGAAGATGATAAAAGGCATAGATGTCCAAAACCCTATCACCTGATATTTCGGAAGTTTATGTATTTTCAATTATCGCCTCCTTTTGCGTAAAAAATGGGAGCTTGATGGTTCTTAAATTATCGGATTCCAATACCTGCATGGATTTATCAGATAAAAGACTGTATTTCAGGAAGAGGTTATCTAAACCCTCATCGTTGTTGAGGTTTTTTACAATTGTTTTTTCCTGAACGCTATGCCGAATTACAAGATATTCCCTGTTTTCCATATAAATATCTATGGCAATAGGAATGGATTTACTAAAAGTATTGTTATAAATGATGTATTCTAAAACCACCTGCAAACTCAAGGGGGGCAAATAAAGTCCTTGCAAACCACTTTTTAGATTTACAGTAAATTGTATGGCATTTCCAAATCGCTGTCGTATCAAATACAAATAAGACTCCGCAAATTTTATTTCATCTTCAGCCTTCACCAGATATTCATTATCGCTTCGCAACAAATACCTGTGTACTTTGGTCATTTCATCTAAAAACTTTTCAGCCAGTTTTTCATCTTCCTGTATCAAACCACTCAGGCTGTTAAAACAGTTAAACAGAAAATGCGGATTCATTTGTCCTTTCAATCCCAGCACTTTGCTGCGCTGGTAAGAATTGCGCAATCTTTTATTTTCTGCCAACGAGTTTTTCCATTTTTCCCAATTTGCCATTCCTTCATTGATAAATGTGATTAAGGTACTCATCACACATGCATACAGAACGGTAAACCAAATGGTTTCCGGGTGTGGATCACAATTATAAATAGTTGTATTGCCGAAAATAAAATAGGCACCGTAAATAGCCCCGATATTCATGAAATAAAAGGCGGGAAGCATCAGAAATATGCGTTTAAAAAGATCTCCCGCAGCGGAATATTTCCTTTGAATGAATACGGCAACCGTACCGAAAATGCCGTAAATCATAAAGAAATAAATGGCACTATACAGAAAGCCAAGTAAAAACGTGGAAACTGAATCAAAAATGCAGGTACCAAAAATCAGCAGGTTCATAAAGATGATATATGGTATAATCACCCAGATGAAAACTATTGGTTCCTTGCTGCTGTATCGCCTCATTACCAGGCCGCGAATTTAGCCCTGCGCCTGTATTTGAAAATATAAATCCCTCTGAATTGTTATTTATGGAGGCTGAATTGGAGATAACCAGAGATAATCTGTAGGTTACTTCAAATCCAACTGGGTTTTGAATTTGATTCAGCACCATTTTATGCGCCAATATTTTTGTAATTTTGCGGTTCAGAATGAATGGATTTTTTAAACTCCCAAATCCGGTAAATGAACCGGTATTTGAATATGCTCCGGGGAGCAACGAGAAGAAAATGTTAAAGGCCGCATTGCAGGCTGCACGTAGTGTGGTTGAAGATATTCCCATGTACATCGGTGGTAAGGAAATTCGTACAGGGAAAACCTCGGATATTTATCCGCCGCATGATTTACAACACAAAATAGGTTTTTTTCATCAGGGAGATAAAAGCCATGTGGAAGCCGCCATTCAAAGTGCCCTGGCTGCCAAATCCGATTGGGAACAAATGCCCTGGGAACAGCGAGCCGCAATTTTTTTGAAAGCTGCTGAACTGCTGAGCGGGCCCTACCGTTATGCAATTAATGCCGCTACCATGCTGGCACAAAGCAAAAATCCATATCAGTCTGAAATTGATGCTGTTTGTGAATTGATAGACTTTTTGAGATTTAATGTGCATTATATGGCGGAAATTTACAGCGAACAACCCCCAGCCAACAGCAAGGGAATTTGGAACAGGCTGGAGTACCGTCCTCTGGAAGGATTTGTGTTTGCACTAACCCCATTCAACTTTACTGCAATAGCAGGAAACCTGCCTACCAGCGCAGCCATGATGGGCAATGTGGTGGTTTGGAAACCGGCAAACAGCCAGATTTACAGTGCAAATCTTTTAATGAAAGTTTTTCGCGAAGCCGGATTGCCTGATGGTGTAATCAATCTGGTTTATGTTTCCGGACCCGATGCCGGAGATGTGATACTGAACCATCCGGATTTTGCTGGCATACATTTTACAGGTAGCACCGGTGTTTTTAGACAGATTTGGAAAACGGTTGGCGATAACATTGCCAAATACAAAAGCTACCCCAGAATTGTGGGGGAAACCGGTGGTAAAGACTTTATCCTGGCACACCAAAGTGCCGACGTGGATGTTTTGGTAACAGCTATGATCCGCGGTGCATTTGAGTTTCAGGGACAGAAATGCTCTGCAGCGAGCAGGGTATATGTTCCAAAATCTATTTGGCCTGCTACCAGAGAAAAACTGGTGAAAGAAATGGCCACTTTAAAAATGGGGCCAACAGAAGATTTTAGCAATTTTGTCAATGCAGTAATTGATGCCAAATCATTTGAAAAAATTACCTCCTATATAGATCAGGCTAAAAAAGATGGAATAGAAATTCTTTGCGGTGGCAACTATGATAATTCCAAAGGGTATTTTATTGAACCTACAATTTTAATGGCTCCAAAGCCCGATTATACCACCATGTGTGAAGAAATCTTTGGTCCGGTGCTGACCGTATATGTATATGACGATGCGGATTGGAATAAAATGTTCCATTTGGTGGATTCCACCAGTGAATATGCCTTGACCGGTGCGATTATTTCTCAGGACAGAAAAGCCATTGCCGATGCCACTTTTGGCCTCAGAAATTCTGCAGGTAATTTTTATATTAATGACAAACCTACAGGTGCAGTTGTTGGCCAACAACCATTCGGAGGCGCGAGGGGTAGTGGAACCAATGATAAAGCCGGAGCAAAAGTGAATTTGCTGCGGTGGGTGAGTCAGAGAACCATTAAAGAAACTTTCACACCTCCCAAAGATTATCGCTATCCGTTTTTGAACGAAGCATAAATTTTTCCCAAAAGAGATTTTCCCAAAAAGAAAATCTCTTTTAGTTTGCAGCAATGAGAACATTGTATACAGTTGCCTTACTGATTGCTTCTAATACTTTTATGACACTGGCCTGGTATGGCCATTTAAAATGGAAGAATATTGCGTTTTTAAATAAATACGGAATTATTGGTGCAGTATTATTCAGCTGGTTTATAGCATTTTTTGAATACCTTTTAATGGTGCCCGCCAATCGCTTTGGAAGCAGGGAAACCGGGGGCAATCTGGATTTATTTCAGTTAAAAATTATTCAGGAAGTAATATCCATTTCTGTGTTCATCATTGTAGTTATTTTTCTGTTTAAAGGAGAAACCATTCACTGGCGATACATTGCCTCACTTTCCATGATTCTAGGTGCGGTATGGCTGGTATTTGGGGTGAAATAATTATTTCACGATTCCCTTTATGTTTTCAAGATTTACAATTTCGACCTTGTCTTGCTCAATTTGAATTTCGGCTTTGATCAGAATGATTTGATAATAACAGGGAGAATTGCATTTATCGAGAAATGCCTGAACAGTGATAAAATTGTTTCCGCGTACAATAATGGTTTCCTGGCCTTTTTTATCCATTCCGATAAAAGTATAAGACTGGATTTTCACTGGGTTTGAACTCTTCAATGAAGTATCTGCATTGCATGAAACCAACAATCTTCTCTTGCCTTTCAAATCTGACTTGTTAACGGTATCTCCCAATATAATATCATCTGCCATGATGGTACATTTCATTTTTCCGGATAGCTGCTTCATTTTAGATGTTTGCGCTAATCCGAAACAGCTGAAAAGCCAAAAAGAAAAGAACATGAAATACTTCATGCCCTTTTAAACTGAATATTGTCTAAAACATTACTTCAGAAATCCGCTGGAATTCTGAATATAAATTTCTCTATCCTTGAACGGACCGTTAGTGTATAAGCAATGAATGTTAGTAAAGAAAAAAAAGTCCCCGGGATTTGCATATTCCACTATGCCTTTAATTATATCCAGTGAATTGGATTCTGATTGAATAGTTTTCAAACCATCATTAGTCTTTAATACAAAAGTATAAGATATAACTTTCAATGGAATTTCGTTCAGGTTAGAAGTATCATTCATATCCTTGACACTCATTCTGGTGTGAAATAATAACTCTTTTATAGAAATACTGTCTCCAATAGGCTTATTGCCAAAAGACATTACATAATGTGGTTTGACAAACGTATTAATCTTGTTCGCTGCAAACGAATAACATATGAATACCCAAAAAATACCAATAAGTACTTTTTTTTTACAGATCAAAAAACCTGAGGAGAAAACCGTATTATTCAAATTATTGAAATTGGTATGCTACATTTCCAAGGTATACGATCTGAGGTTTTTCATTATCACCGGAAATTTCGCAACGTATATCTGTAAACATGTAAAAATCTCCAGATTTGGCTTTTGACAATATTGTCTGAAGAGGTTTCAGACTGTTGGATGTTATTTCCGTTCTGTATACGCCGGAGTCGGAGATATGTGTAAACTTATAACCAACAATCTTAAAATAGGGCAATTCTGTGTGGTTAGTGTCTTTAATGTTGAGAAAATTCAATTGCTCTGAACCCAATAGAATATACTTGGAAACAGCTGAATCTTCAATGTTATGATAATCAGCAGTTAATCTATACCGTTCGTTGTTTTGCGAATTTCGATCAGCAGCAGTTTGGGCACTGACAAAATGCGTCGTAACCAAAACAGTAAAAAGCAGTGAGCCCCTGACTGATAAATTTAGAATTGGAAATCTTGAAAAGAGAGCAATAAATTTCTGTTTCATAATCTTAATAACGATTATGATTCCAAAAAATTACTGAACAAACGGATTGCTGAATCTCTTGTCGTGCAGGTAAGAATTGTCAGTTAGTGTTCTCAGAAACGCAATCAAAGCGGTTTTGTCGGTATCCGGGATATTGAATTTCTTAGGTCTGCTTTGACCTGAATTTGGATCGGTTTCGCGCAACTGCCAGCTCAGACTCTGGTTCATTTGGATTCCGGCACTGTAATGGTCTATAACTTCGCTCAGGCTGTTGAAACGCCCGTCATGCATGTATGGCGCTGTGAGGGCTATATTTCTTAAAGATGGAACCTTAAATCCACCCATGGAATCACCGCTTCCTTTTCCTTCAGGATCCAGGCCAATATTGGACATGATTTCGCTCCAGCCACTCTGGATTTTGGATGGTACTCCGTGGCAGGAGGCACAATTATAGGTAGTAAAAAACAACTGCTTTCCGTAGTTCTCCATATCACTGAAGTTAGAAAAGTTTGCTGTAGTTGTAGTCGCAAAGCCCTGGTCGTATTTGCTGTTAGCACTTTGCATGGAACGCAGAAACTGTCCCATAGCCTTGGAGATATTGTTTTGGTTTGCCTCTGATTGGAATACTTTGTTAAAGGTCTCCTGATAAAAAGGAATACGATTGATATTTTTTACAACTTCATCCAAACTCAAAAATCCCATTTCAATATGATTGGCAACCGGCATTAAACTCAATTTCTCCAGTGTATTTGCGCGGTTTCTCCAAAATAATACATTATCTGAGTTCAGATTACTGATGGCCAAAGCATTCATTCCGGTTTGTTTTCCGGTAAATCCAACACTGAAAGCTACATTGTCGGCAAATCCAATTTCCTGTTTGTGGCAGGAGGCGCAGCTAATGGTTCCGGTAAGGCTAAGTCTGGAATCATAAAACAATAACCTGCCAAGTGCCGCCATATCATTATCAACGGTGGCTTTTTGCAACACATTTTGTGTGATTTTGTTATTTACAATTTCATTGTAATCCGATGCAAAAACATCCTGTTTGGGAAGCTTGTCGGCCTGATTTACTTTCATTTCCCTTTTGCAGGAGAGGAATGCAACGCTTAAAGAAGCGGTGAGAATGGAAAGCTGAATGATTTTTGATTTCATGGTTTTTTGTTTTATAGAAAAAAAGAAAAGAATAGACTTAATGGTGTGGAATACGACATTCCACCGGACTTTGATTTGTTCACCACTGAAGAATCCGGGAAGTCCGGATTTTCAACCGCATCCTTGGAACTGCTTCTGTTCCAATTCAAGTTTGCTTCTGTAAACAATGTGATTTTATCATTGATGCGAAATTCCAGGGTCAATACACCTGCCACACCCATGGATTTAAATTGCTGCGTAACTACTGTGGTTTGAACAAATTGACCACCATTCGGGAATGTTTTGGTTTCCTTGTTTGCAGAGGTTGAAAACAAATCCGCTCCATAATAAATATACCAGCGTTTGGATAATTGTCTGGTTTTATCTACTCCCAGTCGCAATGCATAAGACTTGTTGGAAGTTTCCTGACGGAACTGATTGGCGCCATTTTCATCATTGCTGAAACTATAGTTGCCACCCAAACCTGCGCGGAAATTTATTTTTTTGGCATGATACCTGTAAGTGAGTAAATAAGGGTTGTTTTCAACCAGTGTACTGTTGTTTTGAGCAACAAATTGCTTGAAAAATTGGGTACCATTCACACCAACCTGATGGTTGCTCTGGGCAATAAGTCCGTAGGAAGAAATAAAGATCAATCCAAAAATCGTGTTTTTAGCTGAAATCATGCTATACAAGTATAGACACTATATAGTGACTTTAGTTGCCCATGACAATTAAATTACAATTAAATTACGCAATTTATATGTGTATAAACTACGTTTTTAATTCATTTTAAATGATTTAGAAACGGATGAATGGGCTGGATTGAAATTCAACCTTACAGATGCGGATTCAGCTTATCGGCCAGAACCCCGCTTACAATATTTTTGTATTTTTTCCCTTTATACTCTCCGATCCAACGTATACCACGACTGGCATTGGTGATGAAAATTTCATCCGCACTGGTTAGTGAAACTTCACTCAACGGTTGTTCCAAAACAGTATATCCGTATGCTTCTGCAAGGTGTATAACTACTTTGCGCATGACACCGTCAATACAATATTCACTTAGAGGTGGGGTGGAAATAAACTCACCGGCTACAATAAATATATTGCTGCTGATACATTCTGCAATACGTCCATGGTCATTAAAAATGATACACTCATCCAGATTGTTTTCTTTGGCATAGATTCCGGCCATTACATAAATCAATGATGAAGTAGTTTTGAGCATGGATGTATAATTGCCGTTTTTGGACATCTCCTTATATGCTCCCAATGTCAACCCTTTTTCATTCCAATCGTAATTGCTGTTTTCAATGGGAAGCAATTCTGAGATGATGGTTGTCACCGAGTTTTCGGGAGTATAAAATCCCTCTGATTCTCTTAGAAAGGTGCAACGTACTCTCGCATTGGCAATCTGATGTTGTTGGGCAACAGATTCCACCCATTGTAAAATAATTCCATCCTTCACTTCCTCAGTTAAATTCATTTTTAACAGCATGGCACTTTTGTGAATTCTGGCCATATGATGGTCGAAATGCAACAAGCGTCCATTGCTCCATTTCATGCTTTCAAAAAAACCATCGCCGTAGCGATAACTCCTTGTTGTGGGAGGAAAATATGGAGTTAATGCCTCACAATTTTTTCCGTTGATGTTAAAAAAGGACATGCCTTAATTTTTGCGGGAATATAGAAATTTTAAATTTCCTTCTTGCAAACAAAGGCTGTCTTTGTCCAAGTAACAAAACATAAAGGCGCGGGATTTTCCGTCGGAATATTGAAATCTCAATCCCTTAACGGATTTGTTTTTTCGTCGGATATAAATGGGTTTCCAATTTCCACTGGCATGTTTGTTTGCGGATTCAATGTTGTAATAGAATTTGCCATTGTTTAAAATTACCATAGTATCAGTAGATGAAACTTTCCAGAAAAAGGAGTCGTTTTTTGTAACGGCGCGGTATTGCCAGATACCGGTAAATTTCCACTTGGTGTCAGTGTTAGAATTAGACGAAACGAACACGGCGACGGTAGTAAAAAGAATGGAATAAAGGAGAATATTATTTTTTGCGCTTTGCAATTTCATCGCGGATTTTGGCTGCTTTTGCATAATCCTCATCGCGAATGGCTTCTTCCAGCAAACTGTCCAGTTCTTCCAGACTGTGCGAGGAATATCCCGAATGCGATTTGCTTATAGGAACCAATTCTTCATGAATGACGCGGCCTGGGGTTTCTTCCTTCCCGCCTGATTCGTCTTCAGCCGTTTCGTATCCGGCTTCTTCCAAAACATGCATTTCACAAAAAATGGGACATTTGAATTTGGCAGCAATGGCAATGGCGTCACTGGTCCGACTGTCAATTTCCATTTCTTCTCCTTCGCGGGTACAAAGTATTTTACTAAAAAAAATACCTTCCTGTAAATCGGTAATTACCACTTCGGTAACATCAATTTTATAAGCTTGCATGGTAGCTACCAATAAATCATGGGTTAAAGGGCGTGAGGGTTTCATCCCTTCCAATTCCATGGCTATTGCCTGCGCTTCAAATGCGCCGATCAGAACAGGTAAATTTCTGGTGCCGTTTTTTTCGTTTAAAATCAGGGTATAAGCTCCATGCGAATGTGCAGGAACGATTGACAATAATTGAAGCTCACATTTCTTCGCCATACGGTAATGGGAAAATCAGGCTTTAAGTGCTTTTGCTGCTGCAATCACCTTTGGGAGCACTTCAAAGGCGTCTCCGACAATTCCGTAATCCGCAGCCTTAAAAAACGGGGCTTCCGGATCCTTGTTGATAGCGACAATCACTTTGCTGCTGCTTACACCGGCAAGGTGTTGTATAGCACCTGATATTCCAACTGCAATATACAAATTTGGTTTGATAGTTATACCGGTTTGTCCAACATGTTCGCTATGTGGTCTCCAATGCATATCACTAACCGGCTTGGAACAGGCTGTTGCACCCCCAAGAACATCGGCTAATTCTTCAAGCATTCCCCAGTTTTCCGGGCCTTTCATACCTCTGCCACCTGAAATCACAATCTCAGCTTCAGTAAGTGGAATTTTACCACTCACTTTATTTACAGAAACAATTTTTGAATGATTCGGTACCTGACTTAAATCCGCTTGAAAACTGCTGATGGAAGCGGTATTCCCGGTGTTCGGAATTTCAAATGAATTCGGTGTAATTGCCAATACTTTTTTGGAATTTTCTACCTTAACCCACCCAAATGCTTTACCCGAAAAAACACTGCGTCGAATACGGAATCCATTGGATGTATCCGGCATTGAAATTACATTGGTAACCAGGGATGCTCCAAGTTTTACTGCAAGTCTGCCTGCAATGGATTTTCCGGAATATGAGTTTGAAATTACTGCTGTTTCTGCATTGTTATTTTTGCAAATTTGTGCCAGAATTTCTGCATAATTTTCTGCTTGAAATTCCCCGTTATATTCAACAGTAACAATTTCATTAGCTCCGCTGTTTCCCAGGGCTTCTGCATTACTCACCGGGCCTATGCATACTGCAATTACAGGACCTGCGTCTGTAGCCATGCCGGATGCAAAACCAACCGCTTCGAAAGCGGATTTTTTTAATTGATTTTCGGAAGTTTCCGCAAATACGATGATTGCCATTTTATATCACTTTTGCTTCGTTGCGTAATAATTGTATTAATTCTCCTGCATTCTCAGCATCAATTAATTTCACTCCCTGTTTTGGATTTGGAAGTTCAAATGATGCATATTGTTCGCCCCCATTCACCGGTGCAGCTTCAACAACTGCCAAAGGTTTGGTTCTCGCCGCCATGATGCCACGCATATTTGGAATACGTGGTTCACAGAGATCTTTTTGTGCACTGCCAACAAATGGCAGCGTTACCTGTATCACTTCACGGCCACCATCAATATCGTGTTCTATCGTTGCTTCATTTCCCTGTATGTCTAATTTGGTAATGACATTGATGGAAGGTATTCCCAATAATTCACCCAAAAGCGGACAAACGGAACCACCGTTATAATCGATACTCTCCCTGCCGGTTAAAATAAAATCGTATTGATCTTTTGCCACCGCTGCAATCTGAGCAGCAACAAACATCGCATCTGTAGGTACCGCATCAATGCGGATGGCATCATTGGCACCCATACTAAGCGCTTTGCGAATGCTTGGTTCACTTTCTGCCGTTCCAACGTGGATTACAGTTACACTGCCACCTGCGGGTTCTGCTATATCCAATGCGCGTGTTAAAGCCAACTCATCATAAGGATTGATGATGAATTGTACTCCTTGTTGATTAAATTTTGTACTGTTTTCAGTGAATGTGATTTTGGTGGTAGTATCCGGCACCACACTCATGCATACGAGGATTTTCATGAAATATCTCTGGTGAAAAAGGACTGCAAAAGTACAAAAAAGGGCCTAATGAATAACAATAAACTCCGCAGTTTCAGAATTTCACCCGTTCATACATAAATAAACTTAAATCGTACAGTACGCCAATTAGTTTTTAAAGTACGTTATTTTAGACGATTGCCAATTGTGTGCAGATGCATTTTCCAGAGCTGGAGGTAAAATCAGAATTTTGCATTCACTCATAAATATTAAATGAGATACCATTTTATTGCAATAGGAGGTGCGGTAATGCACAATTTGGCCTTGGAACTGGCAGCGCTGGGAAATGATGTAAGCGGTAGCGACGATGAAATTTTTGACCCCGCCAAAAGCCGTTTGGAAAAGGCCGGAATTTTACCTGAAAAACAAGGCTGGTTTCCGGAAAAAATTACCGGTAATCTGGATGCGGTAATTCTTGGAATGCATGCCCGTGGCGACAATCCCGAATTAATTAAAGTAAAAGAATTGGGAATTCCGGTGTACTCATTTCCGGAATTTATTTATGAGCATAGTAAAAATAAAACCCGAGTAGTTATTGGTGGAAGCCATGGTAAAACAACATGTACTGCCATGCTCATGCATGCATTGAAAAAGCATGGTTTGGAGTTTGATTATCTGGTGGGGTCACAATTATCCGGTTTTGAAAGGATGGTTAAATTGAGTGATGCACCCTTAATTATAATTGAAGGCGACGAATATCTCACTTCTGCATTGCAGCCCATTCCGAAATTTCACCTGTATAAACCGCACCTGGCAATGCTTACAGGTATTGCCTGGGACCATGTAAATGTGTTTCCAACTTTTGAAAATTATTTGGAGCAGTTTGAGATTTTTGAAAAAACCATGGTAAAATCAGGAAAATTATTCTGGTTTAATCAGGATCAGAATTTACAAAAAATCAGTGAGAATTTTACCATTTCAAACCAATGGTACAATGAACCGGAATTTCAGATTTCCGAAAAAGGAACCCGGGTGCATTTTGAAGGCCGGTCTTACGATTTGAGTATTTTTGGAAGACATAATTTGCAAAATGCGGAAGGTGTGCGATTGCTGGCATCAGAGCTTGGAATTAGTGGTCCGGATTATTGGAAATACATGGAAGATTTTTCAGGTACTGCCAAACGTCTCGAAAAAATATTTGAATCGGAAAATAGAATTATTTACAGGGATTTCGCCCATGCCCCTTCTAAAGTGCAGGCTACTGTGAGTGCCATTCGGGACCAATATCCGGATCAAAATTTTGTATCGGTATTTGAACTGCATACATACAGCAGTTTGAGAAGTGATTTTTTACCGGGATATGCAGGAACTATGAACCCGGCTGACAAGGCTTTTGTACTTTTTGATCCTCATGTGTACGAATTAAAAAAAATGCCGGTTCCGGAAACTTCAGAAATTGAAAATGCAATAGGAAATTGTGTAGCTTTCAGCAATCCTGATTTACTTAAAAAAGCAATTGCAACGGAATTAAATTCTGGGAAGAAAACTATTTTATTGTTAATGAGCAGCGGAAATTTCGGTGGTATTTCTCCCCTGGATTTCTCCGAAAATTAACCATTCCATATTCTTGAAACGCTCCAGGCCTCGGCTTTAGCTGCAAATAATGCTTTGGTTTTGGCCCAGGTACTTAGAAATAATTCGCTCTTTCGATAATTTTCCAGATTGCTTTTGGATTCCCAGAAGCTATAGGTAAAAAGCACATTGGATTGCATATGATCCCTATATAATTCCAAATGGTTGCATCCAGGAAAATTTCTTATCTGTGAAGCACTCTCATGAAATATTTTTAAAAAATCTCCTACTTTATCCTCTTCAAAGGTCATTTTTACTATGCGGATGATCATCGGTTAATGCCTTCAAATAAAGGCAGAATTCAGGCTGGCACAAAATAAAATTTACGCCGAATTCAGAATAGAACTTTCACTGATTTCCAACATAACCATAGTACCATATTTTAAACCCAGATATTGTTCTGCAGATCCGCAATGTATCGCAATCTGGAGTAAATTGCCATATCCGAATAGCGCAAGTTTATTGCCTTCCTGAACATCTCTGTACGACGCGGATATTTGTTCTATATTGTCTTTTAAGCCAAGTCTGATTCGAAACGAACGGTTGGATGTGAATTTCTCAAATTCGGATTTGTCCATATTGAGATAAGCGTTTCCTTCTGCATCGTTATAAACAACCATCAAACGCCATACATTGCCCGTTACAGTTGGGGTAGGGAACAGGTATTTTCTTGGTTTTTCTTCCGCTTCAAAGGATTCGGTAGAAAAATGATTTTCCATTAACGTTTGTAGTACCGGTACAAAACAATGAAACATGGGGTCTTTGCCATAGGGAAGTTCAGGAAGCTTGTAATAAGTAGCTTCTTCCGTTAATCCAATGGGTAAAAAGCCGTTGTCCGGCCCAATAAACCACTGTTTGCCGTCTTTAGCCAGAATGTATTTTTCCGGTAACCTGCTATCAGTATGAATGGCGCAAAGGTGGATGACATTTTCGGGGAACTCTGTTCTCAGAAGTTTCAGAAAAATTCCCGGGGCCATCATATCTCCTTTTTTAAAAACCTGATTGGAACTTATTGTTCTTAATTGTGGAAATGCACTTGCAAGGTGGGCCAGGTATATACTTTGCCTGGGAGATGCTCCGCTGAAATCTGATAACAAGTGTATGTAAGGAAGGTTTTCCAATGAAATTAATGGGTATATTTGTGCAAATTAAATACAATAGCAGGATTGGCAGAAAGAGTTTATACGCTGGAAATTATTAACCCCCAGATTTTTTATGGTGTGAATAATACAAATCTGGACATCATAAAAAGCAAATTTCCCAAATTACAATTTATAGCGAGAGGCGATGAAATCAAGGTTCTTGGCGAAGAAGCCGAGTTAGAGAATTTTGCTGCCAAAATGATTTTGTTGGAAAAATATTACCTCAAAAGGGGAGAATTGAATGGCCATATTTTAAACGAAGTTTTCGGTGGAAACGGTTTACCTGAAGGTACTGCGGAACCGGAAGAATCAGACACCCTGCTGATTGGCACCAGAGCACAGAAAATAAAGGCCAGAACAGTTAACCAGAGAGCCATGGTGAAGTCAGCTACCGGCAGCGATATCATTTTCGCCGTTGGTCCTGCCGGAACTGGTAAAACATATACGGCAGTAGCCATTGCCGTAAAGGCTTTGAAGGAAAGGGAGATACGTAAAATTATCCTCACCAGACCTGCAGTAGAAGCCGGTGAAAATCTGGGTTTTCTGCCGGGGGATATGAAAGAAAAAGTAGATCCTTATCTGAGGCCGTTGTATGATGCGCTGGAAGATATGATTCCCTCGGACAAGCTAAAAAGTATGATAGAAAGCCGAACTGTGGAAATAGCCCCATTGGCTTTCATGCGAGGACGTACGCTGGATAATTGTTATGTGATTCTGGATGAAGCTCAAAATGCTACGGATCTGCAGTTAAAAATGTTCCTTACCCGCATGGGACCTAATGCGAAAATGATTATTACCGGGGATCTCACACAAATAGATCTTCCCAAAAGGCAAACCAGCGGATTGGAAAGGGCCATTCATATTTTGAAAAAAATAAACGGAATTGCCATCATTCACCTCAATACGGAAGATGTGGTCCGGCACCGGCTGGTGAAAGAAATTGTAAAGGCCTATGATCATGACCACAAGGCAGTTCCGGCAGTTGTTGAAAAACCTGAGGAGGAAATATAAAGGAATTCCTATTTTTGCATATACCTAAGGATATGAATAGTGCAGCGATACAAATGAAAGCCCTTACATCAACCAACTACTTTTTTAAAAATCAGACGAACTTCTACAGAGGCAAAGTTCGCGACGTATATACCATAAAAGATGATCTTTTAGTGGTAATTGCCTGTGACCGGATATCTGCGTTCGACCATGTGTTGCCCCGCAGTATTCCTTTCAAAGGACAAGTACTTACGGAAATAGCCAGTCTTTTTTTGGATAATACGACGGATATTATTCCCAATTGGAAAATTAGTACGCCTGATCCTCAGGTAACGATTGGCCACAGATTTGATGCAATTCCTATTGAATTTGTAGTACGACAATACCTTACAGGCCACGCCTGGCGTGTATACAAAGAGGGAGGAAGGAAATTATGCGGGAACAAGCTACCGGAAGGACTCAAAGAAAATGACCGACTCCCGGCCCCAATTATTACTCCGGCAACCAAAGCTGTTTCAGGACACGACGAAGACATAAGTCTGAAAGAAATTTTAAACCAAAAACTAATTTCCCAAAAACAACTGGACAAATTGGTGGAAACAGCCTTTGCTTTGTTTAAGAGAGGGACTGAATTTGCTGAAAAACGTGACTTGATTTTGGTGGATACCAAATATGAATTTGGAAAAAAAGACAACAAATTGTTTTTGATTGACGAGGTGCATACACCGGATAGCAGCAGATTCTTTTATCTGGATTCATTTACCGATCTTCAGAAAAAAGGGAAACCCCAACGCCAGTTAAGTAAAGAATTTGTACGCGAATGGCTGATGGAACATGATTTTCAGGGTTTAAAAGGACAGGTTTTGCCGGACATGCCGGATGAATTTGTACAATCCATTACTGCCAGATATACAGAGTTATATGAAGCCATGACAGGCATGGAACTGAATTACAGAAGCTATGATAATATAATGGACGATATTGAAAATGCCATTAACAACGAACTCACGAAATTCGAATAATTTATATATGAAGAAATTACTATTTACTTTTTTTGCGGTTACTTCTTTAGTTGCCAAAGCACAGGTAGTATCCTTGTTTGCCGGATCCGTTTATACCGGAGATGGTGCTTTTTCCGGAGCTACCGGCTCGATTAACAAATTTCAGGATTCATTCAGTATGCCATGGGCAATTGCTCCGGATACCAATGGTCGTTTCTGGATAACTGATCAGCACAATCTTAATCTGCTTATCGGCAGTAACAGTTGGGCAAAAGGCGGATCCGTTTTAAATCCAAACGAACCTGGTTCAGCAGATTACGCCGATGGAACCGGTACTTCAAAATCACGTTTTGCAAATCCTGCTGGCTGCTTTGTGCATCCGGTTACAAATCGCGTATATGTATGCGATGCGGACAATAATTTGATTCGCTACCAGCAAACATCTGTTATCAATACCAATGATCAGGTGGCCTGGGGCACTTTTGCAGGTGTTCACAGTTTTCTCGGCAGTTATAAAGATGGTGCGCTTGGTGTGGCAGAATTTGCTTCTCCACAGGATATTGTGATTACCTCCACCGGGGTAATTTACATCTGCGACCGCGATAACCATTGCATTCGTAAAATTACCGGAGGGCAGGTTTCTACCATTGCGGGATCCGGAACCAATTCCGGTGATGTTGACGGAACAGGTAACGTGGCGCGTTTTTATGCACCAACCGGAATATGCCTCATCGACGATAATACCTTATTGGTGGCTGACCGCAACAATGGCAAAATCAAAAAAGTAGACCTTACCAATGGCAAAGTAACTACAGTAGTTTCTACCGGATTGAATGCACCATCAGATATCGTGTATATCAACGGAATCATCTATATCGCTGATTCTTATGCCATTCGCATGTGGAACGGCACTTCCCTGACAACCTATGCCGGTAAGGTAAATGTTGCAGGTTATGCAGAAGGCAGTGATATAAATGCTCGTTTCAGCCTGATAATGCATATTGCATATCACCCGAAAACCAAAAGTATTTATGTAACCGATTTGGGGAATAATGTATTCAGACAACTCACAGTAATTCAGCCTCCACAGGCAGATTTCATTGCCCAACGCACCAACCCAACCGTAAATGAAGTTGTTACGCTTACAAGCACCAGTTTGTACACTACCGGATGGACTTGGGCCATTACTCCTGGCAGCTATACTTTGCAAAACGGCAGCAAACTTACTGACTCTGTTATGTTGGTTACTTTTGCCAATACAGGTTCCTATACAGTGGAACTCACTGCAACCAATCCAACCGGAAGCAATAAAAAGACCAAAACCAATTACATAAACGTATCGTTGATTGGCGGTGCCAAACCAAATCCGGATTTCAAAGCCGATGCTACCAATGCAATTATTGGTCAAACAGTAAGTTTTACGGATTTGACCACAGACAATCCTACCTCATGGGCCTGGGTGTTTACACCAAATAATGTAACCTATCAAAACGGAACATCAGCAACAGACAGGTTTCCAAAAGTTACCTTCTCCTCGAATGGAAAATATACGGTGGAATTAACTGCAACCAACACCAACGGTTCCAATAAAATTACCAAAACAGATTACATCAACATAGGCCCATTGGATGTGCACCATCCTGAAGTATTGGATCTTAAGGTATATCCCAATCCTGCAACGGATAAGATATTTGTGGGAAATGGATTAAACAATGTGATTATTACCGGCGTGGATGGGAAATCACATTCTTTGGTAGTTACTGACGGAACTGTAAATATTGAAACATTATCAGCCGGAATTTATTCAGTGGAAGCTTCATTGAAAAATGGCGATAAACTTGCAGGAAGATTTATAAAAACCAATTAAAAAACTGAATTATTTTAAAAAAATAATATCCAAAAACCCGGCATTGGTCGGGTTTTTTTCGCTCATATTAAAAATGGGATTGTGGTTGTATGTATTGCAATTATTTGCGAGGATTATTTTCATTTTTCATAGGGGAAATGGTTTTTCAGATGGCGCTGAAATACTGGCAAAATCTACATTTCATGGCTTTGCTCTGGATATTTCCATGGTTGGGTATTTGTTTGTGGTTTTTTTGTTTTTTATCATGATTTCAGCTGCATTTAAATCACAGCTTTTGCTCCAAATCTGGAAGTGGTTTTTTGTAATATTGGCATTCTCCATATTCATTATTGCATTTGCAGATGCAGAGTTATACCGGGTTTGGGGCTCCAGGTTTAATGCACAGGCTTTGGAATATATGCGACATCCGCGTGAAGCCATGGCAAGTAGTAGTGAAGCTTATTGGGGCAGGATAATTATTATTAGTGTTTTGCTTTCTGTAGCTTTTTATTATTGGATAAACAGAATTTTTTTCAAATACAAAAAGGTTCAAAGCAGATGGATTCCTTTAATTATTTCTCCAATTTTTATGGTGTCTTGCGCTCCGGTTTTGAGGGGGGGATTTCAAACCATACCTATCAATCAAAGTGCAGTGTATTATTCTGCAAACCCATTTCACAATCAGGCTGCTGTGAATGGCGCATGGAACCTGATGTATTATGTGGTAAATCCACAAAAACAGAGCAATCCGGAAGCTTATAAATTTGGTTTGAACGGCACCTGGTATCAAAATTATTTCGGTGCAGATTCGATAAAAAAATATGAAATATGCAATACGAAAAAACCAAATGTTGTAATTATAATTTTAGAGAGTTATTCTGCATATGTTTCAAACTATTTTCGGCAAAAAAACAATGCATCTCCATTTTTTGATTCTCTTGCAAAAACAGGTCTCTCATTTACCCGGGCATATTCTCAGGGAGACCGCACGGACAAAGGTCTTGCAGCCGTTTTGAGCGGTTGGCCCGGACAACCCTGGCAAAGTATTTTATCGGCTCCTGAAAAAGCTGCCAAACTGCCATCGCTTGCAGCTTTATCAAAAAGTAAAGGGTACAACAATTATTTCTTTTATGGTGGCGATGCTGCATTTGGAAACATGGCTGCCTATTTGCGCAATACCGGTTTTGAGAGAATTGTGGATGAAAAGGATTTTAAGGATGAACAAAAAGGAAGCAAATGGGGTGCTCACGATGTGTATTTATTGAAAAAAGCTGCTGATTTTTTACAGCAAAGTAAACAACCGTTTTTTGCCACTATCTTAACATTGAGCAGTCATGAACCATATGAAATTCCGGATGTGAAAAATACCGGTGATGAATTGACCAAATATTTTAGAAGTATTCGATACACGGATGATTGCTTAAAAGATTTTTTTACTTCGGTTAGAAATGAATCATGGTTTCAAAATACTTTGTTTGTATTGGTAGCAGACCATGGCAGAAATTTGGGCTTACCGGCAATGGATTTCTTTCAACCCAGGCATTTCGAAGTTCCTATTGTGATTTGGGGTCCGGTTTTGGAAATGTCAGCTAAAGGTAAAATCGATTCCAACATCTGCGGGCAAACCGATATTGCGGAAACATTAAATGCGGAAGTTTTCCACGGCCCCGCCAACTTGTTTCCATGGGGTAGAAGACTTAACGGAAACCATACCCCTGCCGCGTTTTTTGCATTTTCAAATGGATTTGGATATGTCGGCAATAAAGGCGCGATTTCATGGGGAAATGACCCTGCCGGCATCATGGAGAAAACCGGTAAAACTGATTCTATGTTACTGACAGGAAAGTCTTTACAATATGAAATCATAAAGATGTACCAAAAATTTTGAATAACCTTGTAACTTTCGTCTGATAATTACGTCTATTATTCGAAACCGTTTCTTAAAAACCGAAATATGTATAACTTTGAATCCGTGAATTCTGTGAAACCCCGGAAGTACAACAAGTGGCAGCTTTTTTGGATCCTTTTTGCCCTTAATATACTAGGGTTTGCAACGGCCAGATTCTATTTTCATGCTCAGCAGGATCATACCAAGGCCAATACAGAAGCGGTAGATTTCAACAACAAGTACGGTGCATCTGTAAACGGGGCGAACACCTTGTTTGGCTGGGGATTGGAATTACTCCATTTACTCAGGGACAGAAAATAAGTAAAATCAGCTTTTGCAAAAAGGCAAGTCCCTAGCGCGCTTACTCTATAAATTCGTTTTACTATCCAGGCTGTATCATATAGCCTTTTGGATTGTTTACACTGTTTTTGTCGCAATTGCCGTGCAGCCCGGCAGAAAACCTGCAGAATGGCTGATGTATTCTGCACTTATTCTTTTCTTTCATGGTCTGGCAGCTTATTTCAACGCATATTTTCTTGTAAATCGCTTTTTATATACCCGCCAAATACCGTTTTACATACTTACCCTGGCTCTGACAATTATTGCAGTAAGCTTTCCTATATCCATCATTTTTCACCGGCTCGTGAATAATAAGGACATAAAGAATATGGTTTGGTCCTGGAATTTCTTCCTGATCATCCTTCTCACCGTATTGTTCACCGTGGTTTTAATCATGGTTTTGAAACTTTTGAAAAATTGGTATCAGGAAGAGCAAACCCGAAAACAATTGATACAACTGAATTTGGAAACAGAATTGAAATTTCTTAAAAGCCAGATCAATCCGCATTTTCTGTTTAATTCATTGAATAATCTTTACGCCCTTACCCTTAAAAAATCGGATTCTGCACCGGAAGTTGTGCTGCGCCTGAGCAATATTCTGCGGTATGTGTTGTATGAAACTGGTGAAGGCAAAGTGCCATTGGAAAAAGAAGTCCAATATTTAAGTGATTACATCGAATTGGAGCGCATACGTCTGGGAAATAGGGTGGATATTCGCTTTAACACAAAAGGCAATATTGCCGGACAAACCATAGAACCCATGTTATTTCTCACCTTCGTTGAAAACAGTTTTAAACACGGTGCTGCGGCAAGTATAGACCATGGCTTTGTGGATATTGATCTGGATGTGAAAGGGCATGAATTGCGCTTTACCATTGCCAACAGCAAAAGCGGAAAGCAAGCCAATTTGTTAAACCGGGATCAAGGGGGAATAGGGCTTGAAAATTTGAGCAAACGCCTGGATATCCTATATCCCGAAAGACATGAACTGAAACTTACGGATAGCGTAGATAAATATATTGTAAACCTAACACTCAACAACGAATAAAATGACAAACCAGATCAACTGCATTTGTGTGGATGATGAACCCCTTGCTTTGGAGGTAATGGAAAACCTCATTGGCAGATATCCCAACTTAAAACTCACCCGCAAATGTGCCAATGCTTTGGAAGCGATGGAATGGCTTAAAAACAACCACGTAGATGTCGTATTTACGGATATTAATATGCCCGGGGTAACCGGAATTGATTTTGCCAAAGCAATTGATGCTTCTAAAACAGTGGTAGTTTTCTCCACTGCGCATCAGGAATATGCGGCTGAAGCCTTTGAAATTGAAGCACTGGACTTTCTATTAAAACCTATATCTCCCGAGCGTTTTGGCAAAACAATCAAACGCATTGAAGAGTATTTCGAACTGCGTAATAACAAATCCAAAGACAATGTAGAACTGGAAGAGGGGCATATGTTTGTGAAAAGCGACAGCAAACTTCTGAAAATTGCCTACAGCGAAATTCAATATGTGGAAGCATTTGCAGATTATGTAAAAATTTGGATTGGAGATGACAAGCGCATTGTAACCTTGCAGACCATGAAAAATATGGAAGCGGGTTTGCCGAAAGAAAAATTCATTCGTGTGCATCGCAGCTTTATTGTAGCTATTGATAAAATTGGCTCTCTGCAAAGCAATTCCGTACAAATAGGAAACAAGGAAATTCCTGTAGGAAAGAATTATAAAGACGGCCTGATGCAGTTGATCAGCAATATGAACCTGATGCGCAGATAATTTTTTTGCCTCTGCCTATAAAAGGCGCTATTTCGTATCTTCGGCCCGATGCAAACCACAAATTACAGGGCATTTTCTATTTTGGTTCTCGTATTTTTTTTCTGGGGCTTCGTTGCCGCCAGCAATGATATTTTAATTCCGGTTTTTAAGGATAAAATGAATCTGGAACAATGGCAAAGCCAAATGATTTCCTTCGCATTTTATTGCGCTTATTTCGTAGGATCACTCATTTATTTTATTCTGTCGTCTGTTGCAAAAACAGATTTATTAAATCGATTGGGGTACAAGAACGGAATCATTCTGGGTTTGTGTATTTCAGCCCTTGGCACATTGTTGTTTTATCCCGCAGCACAAATGGAGTCATTCACTTTAATGATCACAGGATTGTTTATTGTGGGTTTGGGTTTTTCCTTACAGCAAACAGCCGCAAATCCACTGGCAATTGTTTTGGGGGAAGCCAAAAGCGGGGCACAAAGACTGAGTATGGCCGGGGGAGTGAACAATGTAGGAACTACCATTGGTCCCATATTGGTAAGTCTCGCCATATTCGGAACAGTTTCGGCGAGCAATAGCATTGCCGAAATTCAGGCAGTGCAAAAACCCTATCTCATTTTGGGTGCTGCTTTTTTACTCGTTGCTTTCTTAATTAAAATATCTCCAATTCCGAATCATATAGAGAGTATCAGAGAAAATTCAGAAGCCAAAAATTTACCCAGGGAATCGGTATTTAAATTTATTCGTTTTAAGCAGTTGTGGATGGGGATGTTGGCTATATTTTTATATGTTGGTGTGGAAGTGAGCACTGCCTCTAATTTACCTGAATTTATGAGGGTGCATCTGCAAGTAAGTACAGATAAAATTGCTCCTTATGTTTCCCTTTTTTGGGCCAGTTTAATGATTGGAAGATGGACCTCTTCTGTTGGTGCATTTCCATTAAATAAAGATGTGAAATCTATTCTGGGATTTGTAGTTCCTTATCTTGCATTTGGATTGTTTTTGGTGGTAAATGCCATAGTTGGCCATGATTTGCAGGCATTTTATATCTACGCTGCCATAATTCCGGTATTAATTATTGCAGATATTTTGAGTAAAGGAGATCCCGCAAGGCAATTATTTATTTTTAGTATGGCGGGAATCCTGGCTTTGTTAACCGGAATTTATGCAGATGGAATGGTAAGCGTTTTTGCTTTTACCAGTGTTGGACTTTTTTGCAGCACATTGTGGCCTTGTATTTTTGCCCTTGCCATAAACAAACTGGGTTCCTATACCAATACCGGCAGTAGCTTGTTGATTATGATGATCCTTGGCGGCGGACTAATAAGCCTGCTTCAGGGTTTTCTTGCCGATAATGCGATTTTGGGAATTCAGAAAAGTTATTATGTGGGTGTTTTTTGCTTTGCTTATTTGGCTTTTTATGCCATTCAAATGTTTAAAATCTGGAGAACAGAACATGAATTACCTACCACACCGGATATGTTAGACGCATAATAAAATCATGCAAAACCGAAGAAAATTTATTAAAAACACCTTATTAGCCGGGGCTTCTTTTGCCTTGGCAGACAATGTATTTGCGAGTGGTAAAAAAGGCAAAAAACCCATTGTTTTATCCACCTGGAATTTTGGTAAAAAAGCAAATACGGAAGCCTGGAAAACGTTGGGGTCAAAAGGAAACGCATTAGATGCCGTTGAAAAAGGTGTTCGGCTAATTGAATCTGACCCTACGGAACGAAGCGTGGGAAAAGGCGGACGACCTGACCGCGACGGGCATGTAACTCTGGATGCCTGTATTATGAATCACTTGTTTCAATGTGGTTCGGTAACTTTTTTGGAACAAATTGAAAATCCGGTTTCTGTGGCCAGAATGGTGATGGAAAAAACACCACATATCATGCTCAGTGGGGAAGGGGCATTGCAATTTGCACTGGCTCAGGGTTTTGAAAAAACAAATTTGTTGGTACCCGAATCAGAAAAAGAATGGAGAGAATGGTTAAAAAAATCGGAATATAAACCCATTATCAATATTGAAAATCACGACACCATAGGAATGATTGCATTGGACCAAATCGGGAATCTGGCTGGTGCTTGTACTACCAGTGGTCTCGCCTGGAAAATGCACGGAAGGGTAGGAGATTCTCCTATTATTGGCGCAGGACTTTATGTAGATGGTGAAGCAGGTGCCGCTACTGCCACAGGACATGGCGAAGAAGTAATTCGGGTAGTTGGTTCTTTTCGGGTGGTTGAAAATATGAAACGGGGAATGTCACCCCAAAAAGCTTGTGAAGAAGCGGTAAAACAAATTAAAAAATTGTTTGATAAAAGAAATGCGGATATGAGCAACACCCAAATTGGATTTCTGGCTTTGAATAATAAAGGAGAGTATGGCGCATTTGCGTTGAAAAAAGGATTTCAGTTTGCAGTAAAAAGTGAGGATTCCGATTTACTTCTTGACGCAAATTATTTATCCTGAAATTTTTTCTAATACTAAATTAATCCTGCAACCAAATTTTGGTTGTACCTGTTTTAACAAGCGAAGCTGGAATATGGATGATTGAGTAAAAGATGAACAACTTAGTGCATCAGGAAGTCGTCATTATTCATGTTTGACAACATTCATATTATTATCTTTAATTATATTTGAATGGAATGAATTTGCGATGTGCCATATTTATGATGTCGTTTGTTTTAGTTTGGAAACAAAGTAACGGACAGCATTTAAATGTTGGTACTGACAAAAAAAAATATTGTATTGGTGACAGCATAACGTTTATTAACCAAAGCACCGATTTTATTGACAATATATGGAGAATTAACGATTCTGCGTCATCTAAGGATGTATGCAATATTCAATTCAAAGGTGACTATGGCGTATTAAATTCTAATACGTATGCAAATTTGATTGAAGACAATGACACCGTATTTGCATTTTGTAATAGTTATAGTACAGGTGATATTGTAAAGCTTACTTATTCGAGTGGAATAAGATCGAAACCTGATGTAAAAAATGTGGGTTCAGGAAATGGAATTCTGGGTCAGAAATCAGAAGGTTTATATGCAGTTATTGAAGGAAATAATAGGTATTTATTCACTGTTGCCTATAACCGATTAGTAAGGCTTGAATTTGGAAATTCCTATAGTAATAAGCCCAAATTTATAGATATGGGCAATTTTAGTGAATTGCAATGGCCACATGAAATTCAGATGATGAAATTCGATGGATTCTGGTATGGAATCGTGGCTTGTCGCAGTTTGTCGAATGCAATAGTGGTTTACAAATGGACCAATGGTCTTGAAAAGTTACCTGATTTTGTGAAACATCATATCGGTGGAACAGACGGAGCCTCAGGTGTGGTATTGGTACGAGATAAAAACAACGGAGAGTTTTACGCATACTTCAGCACCATAAATGGAGATGGCCTGCAACGACTGGGGTTTGGAACGGACCTGATGAATGCAAGTGCGAAGTTTAAAGATTTCAACTATCAGGAAGGAATGCAAATTGCCAGAGGAATTAAAATAATTCAAAATTGTGGAGGTTACATCGGATATTTTACGGGTGAAAACGGAGTATTGTTGCAGGTGAATTTCCCCGACGGTCTTGGTGGAGAATTGAAAACGGAACAGATTACAAATTATGGTGATCCTCTTGAAAAAATGGAAGGCATAAGCAATTTTATTTACCAAAAGGACGGATATTATGCTTTAATATCCAGTCCGAATAAAGGCGTTTACTTGATGCATATTGGTGATGATAAAATAGGTTCCAATGTGTTCTCAAAGGAAAAAGTACCCCAACCGATGATTGCCACTGAATCCGGAAAATACAGCGTAAAATATACGCTTGATCCTTTACGGCCAACACAACATGACACATGTTTTGAATTTGAAGTAATGGATTGCAGAAAATTCGATTCCTTTGGTGATACTATATATTGTGAAAATGATTTACCAATTATACGAATGCTTGGAATCAAAGGTAGTTCGGCGAATAATGGAAATTTATATTATTGGTATTATAAAGGAGATTTAATTCAGGTTGGGTTGGATTCTATCTTTTTTGCCCTGAAACCGGGTGAATATGTTGGAATCTGCGAGCATGACTCTACCAGTGAAACGTTTAATTTTATTATTGCTACCAAAAATTGCAATTGCGAATGGTTCGTTTCAAACGTATTTACACCGGGAATTGATGGATTTAATGATGTGTTTGACGTAAGGGCTACCTGTAACATATATTATAGAGAATTAAAAATATTCAATCGATGGGGTGAGTTGTTGTATTATTCAGACAATCCTTCATTTGGTTGGACCGGGAAGTCAGGACAAATGTTATGTCCAGATGGGGTTTACTATTATCAAATGAAGGTGAGTTTAGGTGAAAATGAGGAAACAAAAGAAGTTCATGGACCAGTTCACCTAATTCGGGAATAATTATCTTATTTCAATTTCATCCACAAAAATAAATGCAGTGCCGTTATAAGGGTAACCTGCATGCCAGCTGGGTAATTTCCCATAACTTATAGCCTTTATTTTTACAAATCTGCATTTTTTCGGGTTGGGAATTTTACTTGTCAGATTTTGAATAGTTACATCGGAATTGGTTTCAGATACCGGGTTGTTTATGGTGGATACGAGGGAAAATTGATTGCCATCTGCAGAGAAATAAACTTCCAATTTTTTTGGCATAAATATCCAGGCACGGGTATCCTGTAAAAATCCAGCACTTACCTCATTCACCAGTTGTAACGTTCCCAAATCCAAAATCACTTCCAGATCATGGTTCTGATAACCCTGCCAATCCCCGGCTCGCCAGTTTACGGTTCCTCTTATTCCATCGGTTAATGCCTGATCACCTCCGGCTGTGTATTGGGGGTTGGGTTTATTTATTAAATTAATTTTCCAATTATGTGCTTGCTTAAAAAGATGGGCATCCGATAAAAAACTGCGCACCGTTTCGACACCGTTTTCATAAACTGAAAATGCATGTATGGTACAACTTTGCCGAACTTCAAAAGGAGAACGGTAATAAACCGGATTGAGAGAATCGGAATTCAAATAATAAAAAACTTTTTCATTTTCTCCGGTTTTTTTAATGAAAACCATAGTGGTTTCAGAAAAACTTCGTGGTGCTTCAATTAATGGTGGAGCGGGTTTGTGCGTATTGTTTACTGGCAATGGCGGCAATAAATAATCCGTGTTATTTTCTTCCGGAATTACAGAAAGTTGAAATTGCAATACACCTTCGGATTGAAGCGAATTGTAAGGAAGAAACATCACCCTTTCTTTTTCAAAAACAGGACTAGAGAAAAATGCATCATCGCTTTTTCCACTAGTTTGAATTCGAAAATGATTTCCATTTTCCAGATATATTTCTGCAGACGCCACCGATGGTGTACCCAGTGTATAATAGGGAAATCCAGGTGTGACCTGGTACAGACCCATGGCGCTCAATACATACCAAGCGCTCATTTGTCCGCAATCTTCATTTCCAATTAACCCGTCCGGTTCTGTGGTATAAAAATTCTTGCAGATATAATGAATTAAGTTCTGGGTTTTTTCAGGCATGTAAATGTAATTATACAAATATGCCATGTGGTGACTCGGTTCATTTCCATGGGCATATTGCCCGATTAACCCTGTGATATCCGATTGTTCTCTTCCGCTGGTACCACTTTTGTCGGCAAATAATAAATCCAGTTTATTTCCCATCGCATCAACACCGCCCAAAGCTTGCATCAGTCCATGAATATTTTGTGGAACATAAAAACTGTATTGCCAGCAATTCGCCTCTGTAAAATGATTATTTACCTCTCTCGGATCAAAAGGTTTTAACCAATTTCCATTGTATCGCGGACGAATAAATCCCGTTTCAGGGTCAAATAAATTTCGCCATTGGTTGCTTCTTTGAAAATACCGATCGGCTATTTTTGATTCACCAATTGATTTTGCAAATTCAGAGATACACCAGTCATCGTATGCGTATTCCAATGTTTTGGAAACCGATTCCGGTTCCATTTCTGCGGAAATGAAACCATCATGAATATATGCGTGTTTCCCATATTTGTTTTCATTGGAAATATCCATCATGGCTTTTAATGCCAGGGCAGAATCAAAGCCGCGAATACCCTTTATCCATGCATCTGCAATTACGCTTGCGCAATGGTAACCTATCATACAATCGGTTTCATTTCCCGCCAGTTCCCATACCGGAAGTCTGCCACCCTCTTCATACATTTTTAAAAACGTTTGAATAAAATCCGCGGTTCTTTTTCTGTCAATTATGGTTAGTAATGGATGCAATGCCCTGTAAGTGTCCCAGAGCGAAAATACCGTGTAGTAATTAAAGCCGGTGGCTTCATGTATCTGGTTGTCCATTCCTCTGTATTTTCCATCCACATCGTTGGCAACATTTGGATGTATCATGCAGTGGTAAAGCGCAGAATAAAATTTTATTTTTTCTGTTTCAGTGCCCTGAATGTCAATTTTACCGAGTTCTTTTTTCCAATTATCCTGCACCATTTGCAGGGTGTTTTCAAAATTCCATTCCGGCATTTCTGTTTGCAGATTTGCCAATGCACCTTCTATGGAAGTAAAGGAAATGGCAACCTTAACCAAAATGTCTTTTTTATTTTTCATCAAAAAAGTAAATCCTGCTTTGGATTTATTTTCATGAAATTTAGATTTCAAAAAAGGTTGTGAAAATTCAATGGCAAAATAAATCTGCTCATGCGCTGCCCAGCTGCCACTCTTGCGATACCCAACCAATTTGGTTTTTGAAATGATCTGAATTTCAAAACCTTCTAAATGATCGCGGTGTTGCAAATCCAGAATGATAGAAGCCGGACCGATTTTCGGAAATGTATAATGATGTAAACCCACTCGTGTGGAGCTTGTAAATTCCGCCTGAATTTTTTCTTTTTTTAACAATACCGAATAATATCCGGGATTGGCTTTTTCCTCTTTATGGTCAAAATTACTCTTGTATTCATCTCTGTGAAATTTTGGATTGCCTTGCATGGGCATTAACAAAACATCACCATAATCACTTACGCCGGTTCCGCTCAGGTGGGTATGGCTGAAACCATAAATTATACTGTCGCTGTAATGGTAACCGCTGCAGCCATCCCAGCTGCCATCAATCCTTGTATCCGGGCTCAATTGAACCATCCCAAATGGAGAGGTGGCACCCGGAAAAGTGTGTCCATGTCCGCCAGTGCCAATGAAAGGATTTACAAATTGGATTTGCGCCTGCAGATATGTAGCAAACAGGAATATGCTAAAAAGAAAAATTCTGGAATTCAATTCGGCAAATTTAGCGCTTAGTCTGGAATTCGGGATTCGATCACCGCTATTCTATCAACCCATAACCAAGCCTGATATACTTAGAGGTTGTTTTTGTGGCTAATTTTCCTAAATTTGATTTCACGTCAATAAATTAAATCGCTATGTCAAAAAACTACTACAAGATACTTGTTCTGACAATTATGGTTTCTTTCGGATTTATTTCCAAAGTATCCGCTCAATTAAGCGGTTGGAACTATAGTTTTCCGATTGATATCATTAATAAAACTTCTTCTGCCAGAACGAATTATCAGGAACTGATAATCGTAAATACAAAAACTTTGATTACCGCGGGAAAAATGCAATCCACCGGTGCGGATATTCGCTTTGGCGATAATTGTTCAGGGACTATTAATCTGTATTCACACTTCATCCATGCGGATTTGAATACGGACTCTACCAAAATATGGGTAAATGTTACATCTATACCGGCCAATTCTACCGTGACTATTTTTATGTATTATGGCAATACAGGCGCATCAACTACATCCTCTTTTTCGGCAGTATTTCCAAATGCGAAAAAGTCCGGAGGCCCTAACGACTCCATAGGTGGTGTGAATAATTATGACTGGTTTGAACTGGAAGCCAACGATACTTTTTTTATAAAAATGAGTTCATTCACTGAAATAAATGCCAGAGTGGCAATCATCAAAGGTGCAATTTTTGGCAATGGTGCGGGTAATATTTCTACTTCACTTTCCTCGGATGGCAATGGTTCCGGAGGTGGAAAAACTTCTTCCAACAAAACAGCAGGAAGCGGAGGCGCTGGTTATGGAAACAATGGCGGAGATGGTGGTTACGATGCAGGAGATGCTTACGGCGTTGGAGGAAGTGCAAATGGCACACAAACCGGAACTGATATTACAATGGGCTCCAGCGGCGGTTCCTCCGATTTGGTATTGGGTGGTGCCGGTGGCGGTGTTATAAAAATAAAAGCGGAATACATTGATTTTTCGGGAACCATTTGTGTAAATGGAACAGCCGGCAAAGGTGGTCAGGCACGGAATGCCGGAGGCGGAAGTGGCGGTGGTGCCATGATTTGGGGTTCCTGGGTATACCTCAATGGCAATATTATTGCAACTGGTGGGAATGGTGGCGTAGGCACTTCTACTGCTAATGATGATGGTGGTGGAGGATCAGGTGGAAGAGCCAAAGTATTTTACAAATCACATCTTTCAGGTAGTCTTAGTACAACCTTGGCGGGCGGAAAAGGTGGTCCATATGGAACAGCCTTGCCCGGACAAGATGGCGGAACAGGAACAAGTTATAAAATGGAACGCTATTTTGGAGGCGATTCCATTGTCCCCTCAACTTTAGATATTAAGCTTTCAGAAACGGATAAAAGAGTTTGTGCGGGAACTCCTATAACAATTACCGCGAAAACAGGTTTTACAAATTATAAATTTTATCAAAACACTTCTCTGGTTTATTCCGGAACATCCAATGTTTATACCTACAAAAATTTAAAAAATCTGGATTCTCTCTCAGTTGAAGGTGTATGGTCAACTTGTTTTACCGATAAAAAATATGCAATTGTAATTGTAGATACTATTCCTGATGTAGTAATAATATCAGATACATCAGTATGTAGCGGAGATTCATTAAAATTAAAGGCATTTGGTGCAAAAACTTACAGTTGGACCAATGGACCTAAAACAGATAACTGGGTACTTATTCCTGTAACGTCCGACAATTACACCGTAATTGGAAAAGACAATAATGGCTGCGTAGATACCACTACCAAATTTATCCCAATGTATTATTTTCCGAGTTATACCGGGAGTAATAGTCAGTCCATGTGCGCTGGGGATAGCGTACAGATAAGTGTTTCGGGAGCAACCAATGTGATATGGGAAAGTTCCATTTATCAGCCATCTATTTATGTGAAACCCGCTTCAACAAAATATTTTCATTTTATTGCCTTTGACAATCCGGCTTGTGTTTCGAGTGATTCTTTAGAGGTAGTAGTGAATCCACTTCCAAATGTTTATATCAGTGGAAAGAACAATATTTGCCTCGGTCAGAATGTAACTCTTGGGGGAAATGGAGCTTTGTATTTTAAATGGAACAGTGGAAATACAAATTATTTGGAAAATTTAAAACTACTTACTACTACCACGGTATGGGTAATTGGTACCGATGATAAGGGATGCTCCAATATTGCGTATAAAACCGTTACCGTCGATACTCCTGCTACCATTTCTATTAACGGGGATATGGAATTGTGCAAAGGAGAATCTACAACCCTCACAGCTTTTGGTGCATCGACATATCTTTGGTCGAGCGGAGGAAAAAATGCATCGGAAACAGTCAAACCCGCTGCTACAATTACATATTCTGTAATCACATTAGATGCAAAATCCTGCATCGATACAACCACTGCAACTGTAGTAGTGCATGATCCGCCGGTGGTTACATTTACATTACCGGATGCCATAGATACTTTATGCCTGAATGCAGCAAGACAGGCTCTAAGTGGAGCCAGCCCTGCGGGTGGAAATTATTCCGGAAACGGTGTTGGCGCAGACAGTATCAATCCTGTATCTACCGGACTTGGCAAATACTACGTAAAATATGTGTATCAGGATAATTTTGGCTGTAAAGATTCCGCCACCGATATCATTACAATTGTGAATTGTGTTAATTCAATATATTCATGGACAGGTGAGAGTATAAAATTGTTTCCAAATCCATCCGATGGAAGTGCAATTCATATTTCCGCACCAGATGGATTTTACAAAATATTTGGTGTCACAGGAGCAGAAATCCGGGCATTTGAAGTTCGCGGTAAAGAATGGGTTATGGATTTAAGCAACTTGCCAAACGGAACATATTGGATAAAAGGAGTGAATATTTCTGCACCTGTTCTGCCTTTCGTAATCGTACATTAAGCTAATATTGCGGGACAATAAATGCCGCAAATAGAAAGTAATTCAGATCTGCATCACCAGATTATCCGTTATTATGAAATCTGTGATACGGATTATGCTTTTTTCTGGCATTTGGATTCCAGAATGGCAATGCATTATGGATATTGGGATTCCAATACATTGAATTTAAAAGAATCGCTGTGGAATATGAACCGTTTTTTGGCAGAAACTGTAGCCGTCAATTCGGGAGATCATGTTTTGGATGCCGGTTGTGGCGTGGGAGGTTCCTGCTTCTATCTCCATCAGTTTTATGGATGCAGGGCCACCGGAATTACATTGAGTAAAAAGCATGTGGAAAATGCGAATGAAAAAGCTAAAAATGACCACAAATCCCATAGTGTGCAATTTGAAGTTGCCGATTTTTGTAATACCGGGTTTGCCGATAACCAATTTGATGTGGTTTGGGCACTTGAAAGTGTGTGCCATTCAGCATCCAAAGCGGATTTTGTAAAGGAAGCATTTCGCATATTGAAGCCCGGAGGGCGTTTGGTGGTGGGTGATTTTTTTCAGGAAAAAGATATTGGGGAAAAGGGAGAATTACTCATGCACAAATGGGCGGAAAGCTGGGCAGTACCTGCCTTTGAAACGTCTGAAAATTTTGAATTATACTTAAAAAAAGAAGGATTTCAGACAGTGTCATTTCAAAATATAACCAAACAGATAGAACGGTCTTCCAAAAAATTATTTGCCAGTTTTATTCCCGGAATTTTGGCGAATATAATTTTCCCATTTTTTGGCAAAAGGAAGAATCGGGTGCAAAGATTGAATGTATGGTCGGTCTATTGGCAGCGGATTACACTGCGCAAAAAGCTTTGGAATTACAAGGTATTTTCTGCAATAAAAGGCCAATAAAAAAAATCAGCAACTATAATAATTGCTGATTTTGTGTTTGGTAAATAAGGGGCGTTATTTACAAAAACCCGAAAATTATCTATGCTTATTTTTGTATCAGCAATTTCTGCTGGGATACGCCATGGATACCTGAAACCTGAACCAGATAAATACCCGCATTCAATGAAGAACAATTCAGGAACACGCTATTTGAATTGGTATTTTCTACTATCATATCTTTTCCGTTAAGATCTTTAATTGCAATTTGTTTCCATCCATTATCCCCAATTTCCAATTGGATATTTCCGCTGGAAGGATTCGGATAAATGCGGAATTCTGAAGCCGCAATATCTTTCACACCGGCACCGCCACCCCCAGGGTTCGGATTGTTACATTGGGTTTGTTTTGCACTTAAATTGGAACTGTAATCGATTACAGCTGCAACTGTAATATCATCGTTAAAATCACTGATACCACCATCAATTTGGGCTGTATTGGTTGTTCCCCAATAGTTATTTTGCAACAGCAATGTATCGGCAGATCCGGGATTGTTTCCACCATGAACAAATACACTGTTTTTGGTGTATTTAAGGAAATTATTATACTCAATCTTCAAAGTATTTACTTTATTCGAACTGCTCATTAGCGATATATCCAGAAATCTTTCAGAACTATCGAAAGTATTGTATGAAATAATGGTCTTAATTTTAGTTGGAACTCCCACCATTTCTATGACGGAATATCTGAATTTATTAAAGTAATTGCAGGTTATGGTAATGTCACCTTCGTAAAAGGAGCCATAAAGATTAAGTCTTAATCCACTATTCCCATGCCAGTTGGTGAAAGAGCTTTTTGTTATCAGGGTATGGTTGGTAATATAAATACCATAAGAATTATTTACGGAACATTCTTCCATTTCAATATAGGTGTATTGTCCGCCGGCATAAAGTGCATAGCCATAGTTGAATCCTGTGTAATCAAAAATAGAATTTTCAATACGCACTTTAGTGGTATCATAATAACTGTTATACGCATAAACACCATAATAAGTATTCAGGAATTTACAGTTGGAAACCAGCAGACTCACACGGTTTACGTCTATGGTTTTTTGGCCTCCCATGGAATTTCCGCGGAACAGGCAATAACGGAATACACTTCCGGTATTGCTGCTGAAATCATAGCCGGTGCTTTTTGTTGTTAGTTGTATAGAAACTGAATCAAAAGTGATAACGGTGTCCTTCTTTCCTTTTGCCACCAGCTCTCCATCCACTATAAGGGTCTTTTGTGCTGGAGATTTAATAATGGTACCGGGTAAAACAGTAACAGTTACTCCCTGATTAATCAGCACATTTGAGCCAATAATGTAGGGACTGCCTGAAATATCCCAGGTTTGGTTGGTTGTAATAAGTGAGGATACAATAGTTTGGCCTGTAAGGGAGAAGGAAGAAATACCCAAGATGGCAACAAACAACAAACGTAATGGTGTGTTCATGATTCTAATTTTCTTAATTTGGTACAAGGAAAAGACGGGAGCACCCTCTGAATGTTGCACTTTTGTACAAAATAAATTTATTTGACCTGCAACTGCAACATTTTAAATTCCCACTCGTCCTTTAAAAGCTGATACTCTTTGAATACACTGGCGCTGGAAGCACTTATAGAAGAAGAATCCCGGATAAAACCCAAATCGGATGTTATTTCATTGGAAGTAATACAAGGTTGTATTCGCAAAAATAAAGACAGTCAAAAAATAGTATACGAACATTATTATAAGAAAATGTACGCCATTTGTTACCGATACGCTGGAAATTCAGATGATGCAAAAGATTTGCTTCAGGATGGGTTTATTAAGTTGTTCGACAAGTTGCACATAAATATAGAAATTACCAGCGTAGACGCTTGGATACGCAAATTGTTCACCAACCATTGCCTGGATTTTGTTCGTTCCGCTTATAAAAAATACATGGTTAACCAATCGGAATGGGACGAGAATATGCAGGATAAACTCGCGGATACTCAGGAAGTTTCAGATACCTGGCTGGACCTTTATGAATCAGAAAATATACTTAAAGCCCTGGCACAACTTCGTCCGGATTATCGTGTGGTACTCAACTTATATGCAGTGGAGAATCTCTCCCATCAGGAAATAGCAGATTTCCTTGGGATAAAACACGCCACTTCCAGATCTAAATTATTGCGCGCCCGCGCTTCTCTTAAAAAAATACTTCAAAAAAATGGAAAGTAATTCCCGAAAACGGATGGACGACATATTGCACGACAAACTCGCCAATGCGAGTTTGGATGCAGATGGAATCAGCTGGGAGGATTTTCAGAATAAAAAAACCAAAAGAAGAGCAGTTTGGTGGTGGTGGGCCTCAGGTGCCGCTACTATTGCCGTAGTGTTAGTTTGTTTCAACTGGATCGGAAATATATCTGAAAATGTAAAAGGGCAGGAGACGAGTACAGCTCAAAATAAATCTTCTGAATCCATTAGCCCCAAAGGAATATTGTTAAATCCGGGAGCCAATTTAAGACAGCGCAATTCCGGTAATAATTCTGTTTCCCAATCCGGTAATTATTTTAATAGAAATCAACATGCAATGGAAAACAGGTCCAAGCACAATGGTTTCAACACATATCGCAATGCACCTGTTGGTCAAATCGCACAGGATCAACTTGCAGATAATGAATTAAAGGAGATTAATCCTATATATGAAAATGAAAAACAATATCAGAGTACTGAGGAAATTGCTGCTGAAATTTATAAAAAAGTAGATGCTGCTACCCATAGCAATATGGATTCCTTCAATCATGCTCCATTTGTTAAATTGGCTGAAAAAGATGTCAATTCCATTTCAAAAAACAAGGATAAAAACTCCGACAAAAATGGTATCGATTTGCTACATATTAAAGGCTTATATTTTCAATTGCAGGCAGGGGCAAATCTAAATTACCCTAATTTTTTGGTAAGCAGTTATGGAAGTCAGTTTATTCATAAAAATTATGAAAACATTCGAAAAAACTCAGAAAAAGGACTTTGGGGTTACAGTTTTCAGCTACATGCAGGTAAGGAGGTAGGTAGATTTGCAATTGAAACAGGCCTTGGATTTACTTTTATGGAAATAGCAGCAAATTATCAATTCTCGTATTCCGAAAAACCCATTCGCGATATAGATGGAAGAATTGTGGGTTATAACAATACCACTCCGGAATGGATACAATTTAAAAACACCCATAAATATTATTTTACCGATATTCCGGTCATGCTCAAGTACACGGTTTTCAATTCTCCAAAGAAAATTCTCCGCTTGAAAACAGGTGCGGTAGCTCAAATTATGAATGGCATTCAAGGCTCTTTGCCGGATGCTGTTTTATTGGACCAACGCGAGAAATTGCGCAGCGAAAATTTCAAATCCTTTTCAACGGCTTTGGATTTTGGATTGGAATATGGCTGGAAGAAAGGGGATAAAAACCAATGGATTTTGGCTCCTTATTACAGAAAAAATTGGGGTCTGGACCAAGTCCAGTCTTTGTATAAAATGCGCTTCAATTATTTTGGATTCGCCCTGAGTTACCGCAGAAGTTTATGATGAAATACGCTGTTTCTTTTTGCGCAATTCTTTTGGTGCTTGTAATGCAGAAAACCTTAGGGCAGATAACTTACCTGCCTATGGAAGAAGACGCTGGAATTGCAGCAAATACAGCTATTTCCGATGGTAGCAACCTCTATATATTGGGAGCTGAAAAAAATATAGGATTCAAAAATGGGAGTCTTTACCTGAAAAAATGGAATGGTTTGTTTTGGGTAGATTATCCAAAATACCAGGCATGGCAGATGCAGATTTCTGCAGCAAATAAAATTTCAGTTTGTGTTCACCAGAATCAGATATATGCCGGTGCATCCTTTTTAACTCTAAATTCCAAGTCCGGGGGATTGATTCGCTGGAATGGAAGCAAATGGGAGGAATTGCCGGATGGCCTTACTTCCGATTATCTGATTTATCCTGAAATTTCTGTTAAGGATATGCAATCCTTCGGGAATCGTTTATTTGTTTGTGGAGAATTTAATCGCACTTCTAAAGGGAAAAAACTTTCGAATTTTGCAATTTTATCTGCCGATACCTGGCAGGCGGTGACCAATACCGGTGGCATTTTCCACGATCTTTTTAAATGGAACGATACCCTGTTTTTTTGTGGAAAATTCAGTAGCATAGATGGTAAAAACATGCAGAATCTGGGTGTTTTTTATAACAATGGTTTTCAGCCATTTCGTATTCCGATTGCGGAGGAAATATTTGGTGTTGGCTCTTATCGCAACCAATTGGTTACAGTTTCTGCCAATGCGGTAAAACTGGCAGGAGTCTCATCCTGGCAAGCATTGTCAGCCAATTGGAATGTTTCTGTACTTGCGGTGCATCAAATAGCGGAACAGAACAATGTACTTTACGTTTCCGGAAGGTTTGCAAATAACGCCGGCCGTATTTTTACGCTTTGCACCTGGAATGGTACTACATGGAGTTATTATTTTCCTGAAACCGAATTGGTGAGTGGTAACAGTGCTTTTCACATGCTCCAGATATGTAAGGATGATTTGTATTTTGGGGGAGACATTCAAAAAATAAATGGAAACAGTACCAACAGAATTATTCGTTTGTATCCTGGAAAAGCAATTGTAAAGGGAACTATGTTTTTAGACGACAATGAAAATTGCGTACAGGATTTAGGAGAAAAACCTATAGCCAATGCCATTTTGAGTTTAAATGAAGGACAGTATTACACAAGCACCGATGCTAATGGCTTTTATTCATTTGTGTTGCCATTAAACCAAAATATAACCTTGCGTATCTTTCCGGATGCGGAACATAAAGCCGGTTGCAATCCTGAATGGAGCTCCATGAATACCGGTAATAAAGATACAAATCTGATTTGGAATTATGCTATTTTTAAGAAACAGACACCACAACGTCTTGGTGTTGAAATGGTTTCTTCAACAGGTTTCGCGGCGCGCCACGGTTATTGGTGTAATTATGTGATAAAACCTGATCCTGAATCAGAAGGACCTTTGGAAATTTTACTCACCGCAGATAAAAAATTTAAGAGCTTTAAATCCGATGTGGATTATAGCCAAACGGATGTCTCCGGTTATAAATGGCAATTAAGTGAGCCAAAAGAAATTCACTGTAGTTTTTATGTAGACCATGAGGTATTTAAATTAGATGATAAACTTTTATTTGAATTGCTCATTCGGAATTCTAAAATGGAATATGCAGCAAGTTTGCTACAAACAGTGGTAGCTGCGCTGGATCCGAATTCCAAACAATGCGATAAAATGAAGATTTATGCTTCAGATAAAAATCTCAGTTACTTTATTCAATTTCAAAATCTGGGTAGCGATAGTGCCGTAAATATTCATGTAGTGGATACCATCAGCGCAACACTACCAATGCAATATATACAGATAACGGATTACAGCCATAAAAATAATTATCAGGTGTCATTCAAGGTTCGGGATCATGCTATAGTTTGGGGCTTTAAAAATATTATGCTGGCTCCAAAAAGTGTTGCAGGAGATGCAGGTAGTAGCGGATATATCCAGTTTCTTTCCGGGTTGAGTTCTGATTTAAAAGTAGGAAATACCATTGCCAACCAGGCTCATATTTATTTTGATTTTCAGGATCCTGTGGCCACAAATGTTGCTACATCTCTGGTGATAGATAATCCGATAAAAAACGAATTTAAAAGTACAGAGTTGACACTTTTCCCCAATCCCGGAAAGGGCATTTTAAATTTAAAATTGAGTAATTCTACCATTCAATCCGTAAAGGTATTCGATAGGGATGGCAACCAGATTTATGAGATGAACCCATTAGTACAAAAAGATGAATGGATGTTGGATTTATCAACTTTGAGCAATGGAATATATTTTATACGTACTGAATTCCCAACGGGTGTTTTAGGTAGTAAATATATTATTTTGAAGTAATTATTCCTGAAAAATATGGGATGCAAATTCCAAACTTTTCTGTAATTCTGCGTGGTGGATACTGTTCATTTGCATAGATTCCAACCATGAAACCAACCCTTCAGTAGGAATATTTCCGGTTAATTTATCTGATGCAAACGGACAGCCTCCGTAGCCTTTGAGAGCGCCATCAAATCTGCGACAACCAGCATCAAAAGCAGCGGATATTTTTGGCATCCATGCATCCGCATGCGCATGAAAATGCGCACCAAATTCAATATCAGGATGTTGTTTTACGAGATTATTATATAAATATGTAACATCTTCAGTTTTTGCACTTCCAACTGTATCTGCTAGACTGATAATATCAATTCCAATAGATTTGAATTTTTCCGTCCACTTAAAAATATCTTCTCTGTCATACTTTTCACCATAGGGATTGCCAAATGCCATACTTAGATAGGCAACGGTTTTTTTCCCGGATTGTACTGCAATTTCCTGAATTCTGCTCAGGCGGTTAAAAGCTTCATTTATCGTACTGTTCGCATTGCGTAACTGAAAGGTTTCATTAATGGAAAACGGGAATCCCAAATAATCAATTCCTTCAAAAACAGAAGCTTCTCGAGCACCTCTTTCATTTGCTACTATTACCAGTAATTTGGTATTCCCTTTTTCTTCCGTTATCGAATCCAGTACTTCGGCAGTGTCTGCCATTTGTGGTACCGCACCGGGATTTACAAATGAACCACAGTCCAAAGTGTCAAAACCACACTGCAGCAAAAGTTTCATATAATGCACTTTCTCAGGAACCGGAATATGGTGTTCTACACCTTGCATGGCGTCCCTGGGGCATTCAATGATTTTGACGATGGACATGTATTTTAAAGATAATCAAAAAAGTATTGGCTGATTTTTTTATACAAATGCACCCGGTCCGGGCCAATAACATTGTGTTTATGTCCGGGATAGACATAATAATCCAGATTGGCATTCCGGTTTTTTACCATTTCTTTTATATACAACATGCTGTGTTGCCAAACCACAACATCATCATCCGTTCCATGAATCATTAGCAGTCTTCCCTGCAGGTTTCCTGCATATTTCAACAAACTTGCAGCAGCATATCCTTCCGGGTTTTCCTGTGGTTTATCCATATACCTTTCGGTGTACATAATTTCGTAATATTTCCAATCGATAACAGGTCCACCGGCAACACCAACTTTATAAATACCCGGAGTGCGGGTCATAAGTGAAGTAGTCATGAATCCACCAAAACTCCAACCGTGTATTCCTATTCTGTTGCTATCCACGTATGGGAATTTTTTCAAATAATCTAATGCTGCAATTTGATCGCTCATTTCTACTGTTCCCAATTGTCTGTGTACAGCATTTTCAAATTGTAGTCCTTTATGCGAGGAACCCCTGTTGTCAACAGTATAAACGATATATCCGTTTTGGGCCATATAATGAAACCACAAATTTGCACCTCCAAGCCAGCTCTCAGTAATCATTTGTGCGTGTGGTCCTCCGTAAACATATACCACTACCGGATATTTTTTGTTTACATCAAAATCATAGGGCAAAAATGTTCTGGTATAAAGCGCAACACCATTCGCCAAAATAGGTTCAATTTTTATTTCTCCCAGTGAAAAACTTTCTAGCGGATTCGGAGATTTAAAAATTTCATTAATTATGGTTCCATCAGTTTTATAAACGGTATATTTTCTCGGTTCTTTTCTGCTGGTCATCATATCCATATATAAACCACTGAAATTATTCAGACTCACATTGTGGGTTCCGGCACCTGAGGTAATTTTTTTATACCTGGGTTCTTTGTCTTTTAATTTTAAATAATAAACATGTCTCTCCAAAGGACTTTCTTTGGTTCCCTCAAAATAGAAACCATTTGCCTCTTTGTCGAATCCAATAAATTTGGTTACCTCCCAATTTCCGGTGGTGAGTTGTCTGTTCAGTTTGCCGCCTTGATACAAATACATATGATCAAACCCGTCTCTTTCGCTAAACCAGATGAAATCTGAATTGCTTTCAGGTAAAAAAATCGGACCATGTTCCGGTTCCACATATTTTTCATGTTTTTCATCCAATAAAACTTTTTCCAGTTCACCGGTGGAAGCATTGTATTTGCGCAACTGCATCCAGTTTTGTTCGCGGTTTACCCAGGCAATGTAAACATATAATCCATCAGGACTCCAGGTGATATTGGTTAGATATTGGTCATACGGCCCTTCCGTATTTAAATATTTTAATTCCTCGGTATAAGTATTATAAATTCCAACCGTAACAGTGTGGCTGCTATCTCCGGCCATGGGATATTTTATTTTATAATCCGATGCAGGTCGTGTGCTCAAATTGTAAATGGGGTAATCCGTTACTCTTTTTTCATCCATTCTGTAAAATGCGAGTTTGGTGCCATCTTTATTCCAGAAAAGACCGCCGTTAATTCCAAATTCATTGCGATGAACAGCCTGACCATAAACAATTCCTGAACCTCCATCTTCGGTTATTTTTTTTCTGCCATATGCAGAAATTATTTCAAGATTGTCTTTCACCACCGCAGCCACATTCATGGATTCCGGAGAAATTTCCATAGCATCATTGCTCTCTGGTAATTGCCTTTTTAAAATAGATGTTTGGCTGGAAAGTGTATAGACAAACATTTTATTGCCGGCAATAAACCAAAGACTGTTATAGTCTTTCCATGTCACCATTGGAATTGCTTTTAAACTTGCATTATCCACTGCCAGAGAAGCGTTGAGTTTTGACAGGGTAAAAATAGTATCATCCTTTTTGGAGTAGGGATCTGTGGCTACCAGTGCTTCGCCTTTCACCTGACTGAATTTATGGCTGTTGGGAATCCATTGCACTGCTTTCAGTGAAGTTGGATATAGTTTTGGGTTAAAACAGTCTTCAATGCTGAGCAAGCTATCCTGGGCGGTGAGCAGATTGCTGCCGAGCCCCAGCAAAAGGGATAGGCCAATAAATTGTATCTTCATTTTTTTCTACGGAATACGCACTGCAAATTTGCCACCAATTTCAGAGAATGCAAAAAGAAGAAGCAATCATACGCGCAGCCTGGGAAAACCGGGAGTTATTGAAGGAAAAAGAAACCCTCGATTGCATCGAATGGGTGATAGAAGAGGTGGATAAAGGGCGTTTGCGAACTGCCCAACCGGAAGGCGATGCCTGGAAAGTGAATGATTGGGTAAAACAAGCTGTAATTCTATATTTCCCAACCAGACAAATGAGCACCAGCAATGCGGGGCCCATGGAGTTTTATGATAAAATGAGATTGAAATCAGGTTATGAGCAACTCGGAATTCGCGTAGTACCGCATGCCGTTGCACGCTATGGTGCTTTTATTGCCCCGGGCGTGATACTAATGCCTTCTTATGTAAATATTGGCGCTTATGTGGATTCAGGCACCATGGTGGATACATGGGCAACGGTTGGAAGCTGCGCACAAATTGGGAAAAATGTTCATTTGAGCGGTGGGGTAGGAATTGGTGGCGTTTTAGAGCCCGTTCAGGCTGCACCTGTAATCATTGAAGATGATTGTTTTGTTGGTTCCCGCTGCATTGTGGTGGAAGGAGTAAGGGTTGGAAAACAGGCTGTATTGGGTGCAGGAGTTACTCTTACCATGAGTACCAAAATTATGGATGCAGAAACCGGAAATGAACTTCCCAGAGGTTATATCCCCCCGCAAAGTGTGGTAATTCCAGGAAGTATGAAAAAAGCTTTTACCGGTGGTGAATTCTATGTACCCTGCGCACTCATTATTGGCAAACGCAAACCTTCTACGGATACCAAAACTTCATTGAATGATGCCCTGCGTGATTTTAATGTTTCTGTGTGATGCGCGTCGGTTTTGATGGCAAAAGATATTTTAACAACAAAACTGGCCTAGGAAATTACAGTCGGGAAATAGTTCATGCCTTAGCTGCGCAATTTCCGGATGATGAATTTGTATTATTCAGTGAAACTGAAAATAAGCCTTTCGTCGAATTCAAAAATCTCAGTGTTTTTACACCGAAAAAAAAAGGATTATTCTGGCGGGTTTTTGGAATGGCAAAAACTGCTGCAGCGCAAAAGATTGATGTGTTTCATGGATTGAGTAATGAATTGCCAACGGGGCTAAAGAAATACGGAATTCGCTCTGTAGTAACCATTCACGATGTGATCTTTAAAAGGTATCCCGGATTTTATCCCCTAACCGACCGTTTGATTTACAACTGGAAAACAAAAAATGCTTTGCGAAATGCGGATGTTGTAGTGGCTACCAGCCATGCAACTGCCGCAGATATTCAGAATTATTATCCTTCCTTTTCCGGCAAATGCGAAGTGGTTTACCAGCCGGTTCAGCAAATATTTTATGATACTATTCCTAAAAAATCATTGGAGGAAAGCCCTTATTTTATTTATGTTTCGGGTTTCTCACACAGAAAAAATCATGGAACTTTAATTGAAGCATTTGCCGCGATTCAGAATTTATGCGACTGGAATTTGTATTTGGTAGGAGCGAGCGGAAATACATTGGATGAGGTGAAAAAATTCGTGGATCATGAAAAATTAGGGACCCGAATTCGGGTAATTACAGATCCGGAAACCCGAGATTTGATGCATTTGATGAAGCATGCCTCTGCATTTGTTTATCCGTCTTTATTTGAAGGTTTTGGAATTCCACTGGCGGAGGCCGCGGTTTGTGGCTTGCCAATGGCAGTTTCCGATATTCCCGTTTTCAGAGAATTGGCGGGAGATGCGGCATTTTATTTTCATCCCAATAAATTTCGGGAAATGGCAGATGCGCTTTTGAGACTCACACAATCCGAGCACAGTATTTTTCTCAAATCTTCAAATCCCGAAATATTAAAAGAAATAGAGCGAAACCATATCGCTAAACACCTGATGAAAATATACCGTAATTAAAATGCTTGTACACTATTTTTACGAATTTATTTCAGGCTTACTGACGATTAACATCCGGACCTTTCAGCTCATCTCAACGATCTTCTGTTACTGACTACAGACTAACCACCGATAGCCATTTACTGTGACCTAAGAGTGTTGTTGCTAATTATTTTTTTCTTTCGTTCTTGGTTCTTGTTTTGTTATTATATTCAATATCACTGAGCCATTGATTCAAAACCCCAATTTGCTTGTAAGATCCATCTTTACGTATGATATTAGCATATAACCAAGGCATTTCATAATTAGGAGGCTCGCCTATCCCATTGATAAAATATGTAAATACACTATCTTTTTTAAAGACATTAAAGTAATCATCATAATTTTCTACATAATATTGTATACTATCAAACGTACATGGGATAGAAATTAATAACGGATGTTCTTTGTAGCTTCCGTTATGAGGATATTTACCTGTCCATTTTACTAAATATGCTCCTACTTTATCCTTATTGATAGTAACCATTGTATTCTCATAACTTTTTATTTTAAATGAAGTAAAAGTATCTAATACAAAATTTGGATCCAAGCATGAGGAAAGTTCAAAATGTCCATCTTTTTTTTCAATGAAATGAGCGTCAAGGGTTGGCAGTAATTCAACTATACGCTTGTTCTGAAATATCGTATCCAAATTCATATTGAGAAACAGCAACGATCCATCGTTATTTTTTCTGACTAGTAGATTTTGAGGAAAATAGTAGTTCTTATTATATGGTTTATACTTATTAAATGGTTTATAGGTATAAAAAACTTCATTTCCATAGATGGTGGTTACAACTGTGTCTTTGATGGATAAAAATGTCCCTTGAATTTGATATTTTGAAATTGTCTTTTCTGGTATAAAAAACAATTCTCCATATTTTTGAGTAGATATATACCTTGGAAAGTTATCTTTTAGAATAAGTAAAGTATCCAAGTTTTTGTTGAAAATGACAATATCGTATTCATGATCTTCATGATAAACATGATTGCTATACTTTACATACACATTATTTGGTGTACCAATAAGATCGTATGACACTTCCTTAGGTTCCAAAAGTATGATTCCATTGGTATCAATGATTCCTTCAATGTATAAACCACGATCATTTTTGCCCTCGATTATACACAATCCCCCTTGGCATTTCTCTCTGCAGTGAAAAACAGGTATATAATGAGGTAGTTTACGCATCACAAATGAATCCTTGTCGAATAGATAAGTGCCATCTATTTTCTGCGCAGAGGCATCAAATACTGTGAATAATGTGATGAATGATATGAAAATTAAATTTCTTAGCATATAAAATTGCTAAATATTCGCTTTAAATATTTTCACTGCAATTGCCAATAATATAATTCCAAAAAACTTTCTGATGGTGAGCATTCCGCTTTGTCCAATCTTCCTTTCCAGAAATCCGGTGGACGCCATTACTATATAAATTACAACCAAATTGATGATAATTCCTGCAAGAATTTCCATTTCGGAATAGATTGCTTTTAAGGATAAAATTGTTGTAAGTGTTCCGGAACCGGCGATAATCGGAAAAGCAATGGGAACTACACTACCACTGGGAACATTGGGATCTGTGCGAAAAATATCAATACCCAAAACCATTTCAAGACCGAGTATAAACATTACAATACTCCCCGCAAGTGCAAAGGATTGTTTGTCCAGACCCAGAAAATGCAAAAAATACTCACCCGCAAATAAAAAAGTAACCATAAATACTGCAGAGGCAAGTGTAACTTTCCAACTGCTGATATTCGGAATTTTCTTTTTAAGGGAAACAACAACGGGTACTGATCCCAACATATCAATTACCGCAAACAGGGTAAATGTTACAGTAATGATTTCTTGTAAATTAAATTGCATGAAAATGCTATTGCAATTTTTTCAATTGCGTGGTATACATAATGATAAATGCGAATGGGATTATCATTCCAAAATAAAACATAATATTAAATGCCGGGCCTCCAATTAAAATGAAGGTGAGTAAAATGGGTACTATTTCCCCTGTCATCCAGAGATAATACCCGAGTGCTTTTGCTTGCCGCATCATAATGGCTCCATACAAACAGAGTCCTATCCCCAACATTTCTACAATAAAAAACAGGGTTTTGTTTTCATCTCTGATTTTCATTGCCTGATATGTTTCTTTCATTGCATTCATGAACATACCTCCTTGTCCGGCATCTTCCATTTTCATCATTCCCTTTTCCATGTCGCTGAGCAACTTCTCAGAATTGAAATATCCCTGAAAGGAGTTGTAGCCCACATAAGCACATCCAATAAAAGTAAGTATAGTAAGTACTTTGATGAATTTCAAAGGATCGGGTTTGGGCATCAGATTTTCGATATGTGTATCCATATTATATGCAATAATAATAGCTTCTGTTAGCTACCCAAAATTATAACAAATGTTAATTGGAATTCAACTTAATGAAATGGGGATCCGGGTTCTTTACGAATAAAGTTGAAAGCGAGGTAATCTGCCAGTCTGGGCCATATTTTATTTACGAAAAGAAATGCCTTGCCCAACGGAGTCATGATCAAATATTTCCTTCTTTTTTCAATTGCCTTCCAGATTAATCTGGCAACTACATCGGGGTGCATCAGTTTGTCTTCATGCAGTGGTGTTTCTTCCTGAGCTTCTCCATGCGCATTTAATGCAGTCTTTCGGATATTACTTTTGGTATATCCCGGACTGGCAATTAACACATGCAGGCCGGTATGTAAATTTTCCGTTCGTAAACTTTCCAAAAAACCATTCATTGCAAATTTAGAGGCACTATAACCGGTTCTGCCCGGCAAGCCTTTAAATCCTGCAACCGAAGAAATTCCAACAACTGAACCATTGTGTTTTAATAATTCTTCCATAGCCAACCGGGTACAATAAATAGTTCCCCAAAAATTCACCGCCATCAATGTTTCAATTACTTTAATATCCGTTTCACTAAAAACGGCACGCATGCTCAAGCCTGCATTGTTTATTAAAATGTGAAAAGCACCAAATTCATGTAGTGCAGTTTGAATAAACCTTTCACAATCCGAATAAATGGAAACGTCACCAACTGTAACACTAACTTTGGCGCCTAAAGCTCTGCATGCTGCAGCTACGGCATTTAAATTGTTTTCATTGCGTGCAATAATGGCGAGATCGTATCCTTTTTTTGCAGCTTGTAGCGCCAGTGACCTACCTATTCCGCTGCTGGCGCCGGTAATCAAAACTACTTTCTTCATTCGCTTACAGCGGGTTCATTGCCCGGTAACCATTTTATCGTGCAACCAACTGCCGGAACTTCCGGATAATCTACTTCTAAACCGTCCAAAGAATATTCAATTGCATCCAGCAGATGAACACTCATTACAGCATTTTCGTTTTCCCAATTGTCATCAATAGCTCCTTTATAAACCAGTTCTCTTTGGCTATTGAATAAAAAGACTTCAGGAGTTCTTAAAGCTCCTAATTTGAGCATCACACTCTGATCCGGATCGTGCAAATATGGGAATGGCAATTTTAGCGTTTTTGCGGCCTGAACCATTTCTTCGAAACTATCCTGTGGATATGCTTTTGCGTCATTACCGCAAATGGCAATAATTCCCAGATTGTCTTCTTCATAATCCGCCATGAGTTTTTTCAGTCTGTTCCAGTACGCCCGTGAATATTTACAATGGTTGCAGGTGACAACAATTAAGAAAGAATACTTGTCGGCGAAATCATAATTAGATACGAATTCACCGGAGGTACTTTTCAGATTAAAATCAAATAGCCGCTCCCCTATATGCATAATCGTGTTGCGAATTAAGATAATTTAAACGAGAAAATGGCGAAACCCAAAAACTGAGTGCATCATTTAAAGTTGGTAGTAAGAATATTTTATAAGAAAATTTCTAATTCACAGGTTTATTGCGACTTAGGTCGGAAGTATTGAATTTGAAATTCAAACCAAAACCAATATGAAATGGCCAATAATCTACCATTTGTGAATTTCTGCTACCATCGGAAATGGTAAATTGAAGCATGACTTTTACATATTTATACCCTGCCCTCATCATGAGTCCTCCCTCAAAACGATTGTCTGTTTTATAAGGACTATAGGCATACTGAATATAGGTATAACGGGTAATAAAGGCGATGTCAAAAACATCCCATGAGGCACCGACAGAAGGCTGGAAAAACATTCTCGCATAATCTCCATATGGCATATTGGTGTTTTTCATCGCATATCCCATGGGCATTTCCAATCGTAAGATTTTATCAGCATAGTAGGGAATCACACAGAATTCCAAGTCTTCATGTCTTCTGGTTTCACCTCCGGAAGTATCTGCAGCTACTGCATATCCCACTGAAAATGCCAGGTTATTGATTGGCGACCATGCCCCATAAAACTCAGTTCCTGCGCCAGCAACATTAATTTGGGCATTGATGTCATTTTTTTTCTCGAGCATCGGAGTTCGCAATGCAGTGTGCCTGTACACATAATTTCCGCAAGATGTTGCAACAAATAACATGGCGATAGCCAAAAAACCCAGAATTAGTGTTTTCATTTTTCAAAAATAATCCCTTCTGGCAGCAATTAAAACAAACTGTCCTTATTTTCAAAATGCTTGTATTCAATAAGTTATGAGTACAGTATGTGCAATTGTGTATATCCCGTTGGTTTCTATATCGTGTATTTACTTTTAAAATAGACCTTATTTGGTATTTTCGAGATTCACCAATTCAAAAATAACATGAATACAAGACTATTATTAGCTGCAATCGTAGCCATGGTTGCTATGTTTCTGGGCGGATGGTTAATCTGGGGAATCATTCTGAAATCCGAATCTGAAGGCATGAGTATGGGCATGATTGCTTTAGGGCACGTTTTTATAGGCGCCTTAATTGCATGGCTGGCAAATTCAATGGGAACAACCACATTGATGAAAGGATTGCTCAATGGATTTATTATTGGATTGCTATGGGGGTTGGCAATGATTTTCATTGATGGCAAAGAAGCCGATGACGCAATGAAAGTGATTACCGGCGGTATTGCCAACGGCGCCTGGTGCGCTATTGGAATGGGGGCCGCAGCGCTTGTTCTGGGGATGAAAAAATCAGAAGCATAAAAATTATTTTAATTTCTACAAGAAAATGCCTGAATTCTCGGGCATTTTTTTTTGTCTTTAACTTTTATTCACATTTCTTGCCAGCAGGTCTAACACGGATTTAATTTGCAGCCCGTAATGGATAATTTCATTGTTTCAGCACGCAAATACAGACCAACTACTTTTGATACGGTAGTGGGTCAGAAGCATGTTGCGGAAACGCTGATGCATGAAATTGAATCCAACAAACTTGCACAGGCATTTTTATTTACCGGTCCAAGAGGAGTAGGGAAAACCACCTGCGCCAGAATCCTTGCCAAAGTAATCAATAGCAGGGAAGAAGGTGTGGATCCCAATCAGGATTTTGCATTCAATATTTTTGAACTGGATGCAGCCAGCAACAACAGCGTAGATGATATACGCCATTTAATTGATCAGGTGCGAATTCCACCACAGGTTGGAAAATACAAAGTGTATATTATTGATGAGGTGCATATGCTGAGTACCTCAGCATTCAATGCATTTCTGAAAACACTGGAAGAACCTCCTCCATACGCCATTTTTATTCTGGCTACCACGGAAAAGCACAAAATTCTGCCAACCATTCTCAGCCGATGTCAGGTGTTTAATTTTAACCGTATTGAAGTAAAGGATATGGTAAGCCACCTGAGGGAAATTGCGAATAAAGAAGGGGTTGAAGCAGATGAAAATGCATTGCATTTGATTTCGAGAAAAGCAGATGGGGGCTTAAGGGACGCGTTGAGCATATTCGATCAGCTGGTGAGTTTTACCGAGGGCAATCTCACGTATGAAAAAGCGGTTGAAATTCTAAATGTACTGGATCACGAAACATTTTTTGAAATTCTGGACAATATCAGAAATGGAGATGTAGCCAAATGTCTGATCATTTTTGACGATATTATCCGCAAGGGATTTGATGGCAGTTCTTTCATAGGCGGGCTCGCGGAACATTTGCGAAATCTGGCAGTATGCAAAGATGTAAAAACAGAAATTTTGCTGGAAGTGGGCGGTGCATTCATTGAAAAATACAAACAACAATCCGCTTCCCTTTCATTTTCGTTTATACTCAATGCACTAAACATGGTAAACGAATGTGATGAGCGATACAAAGCTTCGCGGAATCCACGTTTATTGGTGGAATTATGTCTCATGAAGCTGGCTCATTTAAACAGTTACCTAACTGGAATCGGAGATATCGAGGAATTAAAAAAAAAATTTCTGAACTGAAAAAATCTCCGCCTGTAGCCGCGGAAATTAAACATTCCAATGCCCCGGCAGCTCCTGTACATATAGAAAAACTCGAAAATACCAGAGTTGGACTTTCCGGGTTTGAAGCATTCAAACAACAAAGAGAAGATTCCAGAAAAAAAGACAATGACGAAGCCGGTAAAAACGCCGGTGGCGAAGATGCAAAAGGAATAAATCCTGTAAAAGAAGAAATTTCCAATTCTGAAGATAATCCCGAGAATTCCGATACACAGGGTGAATTGGGATTAAATGAACCTCCTGAAAATGCAGTGCTTTCAGAAACCAATTCCGAATGGGCAAATAGTGTTGGTGAAAGCGAGTTGATTTCCTGGTGGAATCAATTTGTAGAAACCCAGTCTGTGAAAACTGCAAGTTTGATGAAAATGATGCGCCCGGTGAGAGAAGGAAATGAAGTAGTTGTAACTATTGCGGCATCGAAAATGGAGGTTTTAGAGGCTGTTAGATTTCCCTTCAACCGATTTATCACGGATATTTCAGGTGGTAAACTTACCAGTTTGAGAATAGTGGCAGGAGAGGTTAAGGAACAGGAACGCAGACCTTACACAGACAAGGAAAAATTAGATTATATGATCAAAAAAAATCCGGATCTGGAAGAAGTCATCCGCAAATTGGGATTGCGTTTACCTTGATATTCGAATTTTCTCCAAAACATCGTTAACATCGCCATCGGCGTAAGGGCCAAAACTGCTCAGAAGCCAGCCTTTTCTGCCATCGTTGGTTTCCAGTGCGTAGATAACTGCTTCATCTCCGGGATCTGAATTGCCTTCATAACGACCGATTCTAACAATTTTTACCATTTCGGGAAGCCAACATTCCTCGCCAATACATACGCTGTCGTTAACTATTTGAAATTCAGCCTCAAAGCCGGATTGCTCAAATTCGGCTATGGCAACACTTACAGTATCATAATATACTTCCATGGGGTAATTTCTGTAAAAATAACAATTGTCGTGCACATTTGATTTCAAAATAGTATATAAAAAGTGCTCATGTGCTTTCATTGGTCCAGGCTATAGCGGATAACGAAAAATGAAATATGCGATTTTTTTGTCCTTTAAAGAACGGATGGAATTCAGGTGGTATAACTATTTACTGAAAAACATCGAAAATATGGCTTTTATTGGGATTTATGATTTACCACCAGCATAGTGGGAATGCGGTAATCCAGATATACAAATAAAATTCAAAATAAAGTCACCGATAAAAGTGATTAAAATAGAATTTTGAGAGTTAACCTGATAGTATATTTGCGCCGTTCATGTCAAACCCGGAAACATTGAATTTTGGAAATTCAGCAATAGCTTTCAAACACCAATCTACACGTTCCCTAAAAAAAGCACTATTACTTTTTAAGTCTTTTGATTTTCCTTTTCTATTGAAAATAGGACCCTTTTTAGCCAGAACTGCTGTGGCTTTGGGCATGAAAAGCATCATTAAAAATACCATTTTTGCCCAATTTTGCGGTGGTGAAACCATTGAAGAATCAGCAACTGCAATATCGCATTTAAGCGAATCCCATATCGGCACTATTCTGGATTATTCGGTGGAAGGAGAAGAAACGGAAACCGTATTTGAACATACCTGTGCCGAAATTTTAAAAACCATTGAAGTTGCCTCGAAAGACATACGCGTACCTTTTTCTGTTTTTAAAACCACCGGAATTATTCGTATTGCCTTGCTGGAAAAAGTGAGCGCAAATGCAAATTTAACCGATGCGGAAAATGCAGAATGGCAGCGCAGCAGGCAGCGATTTGAGCAAATATGTAAAAGCGCTTATGACCATCAGGTTAAACTCTTTATTGATGCGGAAGAAAGTTGGATACAACCCGCAATTGATGCTTTAACAGAGGAAATGATGGCAAGGTTTAATGGAAAAAGTGCAATTGTTTATAATACTTTGCAAATGTACCGCCACGACAGGCTTGCGTATTTAAAGAAACAAGTAGAATCCGGAAATTATTTTCATGGATTTAAATTGGTTCGCGGCGCTTATATGGAAAAAGAGAGGGAACGCGCAATGGAAATGAATTATCCCAGTCCCATTCAACCGGATAAAGTGAGTTGCGACAGGGATTATGACCTGGCGCTTGCATTTTGCGTGGAGCATATTGAAAAGGTGAGTATTTGTGCCGGAACGCACAATGAGGAAAGTTCTTTATACCTTACCAGATTGATGGCGCAGAAAGGAATTGCACCATCAGATCCGCGAATTTACTTTAGCCAATTGCTGGGAATGAGCGACCATATAAGCTTTAACCTTTCTGACACAGGATATAACGTTGCAAAATATGTTCCTTATGGACCGGTTACAGCTGTAATTCCATATCTCACACGCAGGGCCAGGGAAAATAGTAGTGTAGCAGGGCAAATGGGTAGAGAAAGACGTTTAATTGAAACAGAAATTAAACGAAGAAAATCGGGAATCAGCGTTGATTAACCGTTTTTCAGAGCACTTCAACGATGCAGGCCGTTTATAGCCCGCAATTGGTGCAAAAATTAGATAAATCAGACGTAAATTCGCGGAACCTAGAATGAGAAAAAACTGGTGGAAGTGGTTGGGAGTGTTTCTTACCGCAGCAGTAATGATAGGTGGTATGTTGATACCGCTCAAGACCGGTATAACCGGTGTTAGACTGGTTGCTTCACCTGAAAGTATAAAATCCGGAAGTCCATTTGAACTGGACATTGACATGTATAATTTTGGGGAGAATTTCAAAATTCAGGATGTCATTATAAAAAATAAAAATCGCGTAGTACGCGCTGTTTCCAATAAATGGAACCCTGAAGGAACCATAAGGGCAGATTTTTTGGCAACTTTGGGAAGTAATTCAGGAGAAGGTGAAACATTTACGGTTTATGTAAAAGGCAATGACCAGTGGATGGCCTTTCCAGACGCTGTCTTTGTGTATTCCGGATCCTCTGATTCCGGAATTGGGAAGTCTGATATTTTGGAAGCTAAGACCATACAAGCGGATCCGGATATGCTAAAAGGATTTCCAAACAGACCCATTTTAAACGAGAGTATCCGCAACCTGTTTTTTCATGTTCCACTTTGGTTTTCCATGATATTTATACTCGCCCTTGCAGCAGTTTACAGCATCAGATATTTGCGCAACGGGAATCTGGATATGGATTTAAGAAGCGATTCCCTTATCCGGGTTGCATTGCTCATTGGTTTTTTAGGTTGCGCCACCGGTGCTGTTTGGGCCCGCGCCACCTGGGATTCCTTTTGGCCGCGAGATCCAAAATTGAATGGAGTTGCAATAGGTATGCTCATGTATTTGGCATATTTTTTACTGAGAAGCGGAATTCGCGATGAACATCAAAAAGCCAGAGTGAGCGCAGTATATAACTTGTTTATCTATCCAGTTTTTCTTGCATTGATAGCTATCATGCCAAGAATTTCAGGCGATAGTTTACATCCGGGTGCGGGCGGTACAGTTACATTTAAACAATACGATATGGATAATACCATGCGTATGTTGTTTTATCCTGCCGTAATTGGTGGTATTTTAATGTATTGCTGGATGGCAAGTCTTTTATACCGCTATAAAAAATTAGAATTACAAAGAACAGAATCGGAATCATGAAAAAAATAATTGCATTTGTCTATCTTGTTTTATGCCTGATCGCTTCTTCTCAAACCCTTGCAGGTAGTGGAGAAATTATACGTGGAAATGCAAAATTTAACGTAGTAATATTGGTGTTGAGTATTATTTTTTGCGGCATCGTTTTCTTTTTGTTCCGCATGGACAGACGCCTTCAAAAACTCGAAAAAAATAACGCAGAAAAAGGATGAAACCACTTCATATTGTATTATTAATTATAGCGGGACTTGGCGTTGCAGCCGTAGTTTCCTTATATGGAAACACCACCAAATATGTAAGCTTTCCCGAAGCCGATAAAATGGCGGTGGAAAGTCCAGGTAAAGATTTTCATGTGGTATGTATGTTGGATAAAAGCAAACCCATGGAGTATAACGCAGAAAAGGATGCAAACAGATTGGTGTTTTTTGCAAAGGATACTTTGGGCAATACCAAAAAGGTAGTTTACAACCACCCAAAACCACAGGATATGGAACGCAGTGAAAGAGTAATGCTGGTTGGTCATTCTCAGGGGGATTATTTTCAGGCAACGGAAATTAGCATGAAATGTCCGAGTAAATATGAGGATGCACCGGTAAAATAAACAGATGACGTACTTAATAAATAGTTTCTTTTTTGGAATCGGTTAAATTTTTAAACGAAAGTCTTTGGATAGGCAACCTCGGAAATGTTATGGTTGTTATGGCGCTCATTGCAGCGCTTACTTCAGGTTGGTTTTATTTCCAATCAGCTAACAAAAAAACCGAAGAGTTTCGGAATCTGGGACGCAAAATTTTCTATATACAGGCATTCTCTGTTGTTTCCATTTTTGTTCTTCTTTTCAGCATTATTTTTCTGCATAAATATGAATATTATTATGCATGGAGACATAGTAGCAATTCGCTTCCCGTTTATTACATGATTTCCTGTTTTTGGGAAGGTCAGGAAGGAAGCTTTTTGCTTTGGATGTTCTGGAATGCTGTGTTGGGAATAATCGTAGCTAAAACAGCAGGCGAATGGGAAAGTCCGGTAATGGCCATAATTTGTCTGGCTCAGGTCGCATTGGCAACCATGCTGATAGGTTTAAAATTAAACGATTCTGGAACACATATTGGAAGCAATCCATTTGATCTGTTGCGCATTCAAAAGCCAGAAATTTTAGCAGGAATTCCCATGGCGAGTGGTAAAGCGATGTACCTCAAAATGATTACCGATGGCAACGGATTAAATCCCCTTCTGCAGAATTATTGGATGGTGATACATCCACCAACCTTATTCCTGGGATTTGCTTCCACGTTGGTTCCTTTTGCATATAGCGTTGCAGGACTGTGGATGCGTAAAGACAGACAATGGGTAAACCATGCAATGGTGTGGAGTTTGGTAGGTGTGGGAATACTTGGTGGTGGAATTATTATGGGCGGATTTTGGGCTTATGAAAGTTTGACTTTTGGAGGATACTGGGCCTGGGATCCGGTGGAAAACGCAAGTTTAATGCCCTGGTTAATAATGGCTTCCGGTGCACATATGCTGCTGATAACCAGAAGTACAGGAAGACATTTATTTGCAGCACATTTATTGATTCAACTGAGTTTTTGGCTGGTATTATATGCCACCTTTTTAACCCGAAGCGGAATATTGGGTGAAACCAGTGTACATTCATTTACGGATTTAAAATTGAGCGGACAATTATTGCTGTTTTTGTTTCTGTTTTTATTGATCAGTTTGTTGGTTGTGATTGCAAAGCAAAAAGCCAGAAATATTGTAATTGGTGCTTTTTTTGGATGGATCACGTTACTGATATTTATGGCGTTTGTTTTTAATCCGGAAACTCAAAAATCTCTGGATGGATTTCTCCATTATACCAATATTGTTTTGTTCTTTTCTTTAATGGGAGCTATATTATTATTGCTTTATAAACGCACGGTTAAAGAAGGTGAAGACGAAAAATGGACAAGCAGGGAATTATGGATGTTCGTTGGTTCCATGTTTTTAATTCTATCTCTGGTTCAGGTATTTTCAGCTACATCTATTCCGGTTTTTAATAAGGTTTTTTCAGGAAATACTGCAGTTCCAAAAGCAGATGCGTATAACAGAGTTCAGATTTGGCTGGCAATGCCTGTAATGCTTTTGATGGGAATAGGGCAGTGGTTTCGGTATAGGGAAACACCTAAAAAAGATTTATTCAGAATTCTCCTCAGAAACGGAATAATTTCTCTGGTATTAGGCGCTATACTGGTTTTTGCATTTGAAATTAAAGAATTCAAATATATTCTTTTCCTGTTCTTAGGGGTGGTTTTGGTAACCGGGAATATCATGTATTTCGGCCGACAGAAAAATATGCCATGGCTGGGATACGGTGCTTCTACAGCCCATACCGGTTTCGGAATTTTACTCATTGGAGTATTGGTGTCCTCTGTGAATCAAAATGTTTTGACAGGTACCAGAGAAGGCATAGACATGGCCAATGAAATGGATAGAAATGGCCAGGTAAATACTGCGGGAATTAAATTCAACAGAGAAAACAGAATTCTGTACTTGGGGGAGCCGGTTGTTTTGAACGGGTATGAGGCCATGTACAGAGGAACCAAAAGGGGAGAAGGAGTGGATTCCATCAGCAATTATTTCAATATTTTATTTGTTAAAAGAGATGATAATGGTGGAATAAAAGACAGCTTTACCCTCTGGCCAAAAACACAAAAAAATCCCAATATGGGATTGATAAATGAACCTTCCACCAGGCATTATATTTACAAGGATGTGTTTACCCATGTAAACCATGAAAGCAGCATGGACAGGGATGAACCCTTTGCCGGATTTAAAAATGATACCATTTCCAGAGGTGAGAAATTTCTATCCAATTCAGGAAAAATAATGCTTCGTTTGGATTCAGTTTCCAAACATAGATTTAAAAGTTATCTGGTACTTAAATTCTCTGTAACGGCAAAAAATCTAACGGATTCAGCTACACTGCATCCTTTGTATCTTAGAGATACCATAAGCAATCAGGAGGAATCCGTGACAGATCAATCTGATGAGATTGGGGTATTGCTGAAAATGGGAGGTGTATTTACAGATCAAAAAAACGGAACATTTCAGACATTGGTTGCTGAGCGAAGTCCGAGAAAAAAATATGTGGTATTAAAGGCCATTGTATTTCCCTGGATCAATCTGGTTTGGGCGGGTACGATTATTATGGTTTTGGGATTTGCGATGGCAGTGGTTTACAGGTTAAAGCAATTGCGATCCATGAAATCCCCATGAAAAATAATATTTACATCTGCGGAAACGGAAATTTAGGATCTTCTCTTTTAAGAGAATTTGAACAACATCGAATTCATGTTAGTGGCATTTACTCCAGATCAGAACCTCAAAATCTGCCATCATCCGTGCGTTGGTGCAGATATGGGACTGATCAGCCGGCAAGAAATTCCATTGTGTTTATTACAGTTCCGGATTCCCATATTGCTGAAACAGAATCTTATTTCCTGAAATCGGGATGTTATACGGTACATACAGCAGGTGCCGTTGAAATAAATGAATTAAAAAATTCTGATCGCGGTGTATTTTATCCGTTGCAAACGTTCAGTACCGGAATTCGTGTAAATTGGATTGGACTTCCTGTATTAATTGAAACCAGCGACGAGGAGTTGCTGGAAGCGCTTTTTGAAATTGTTGCAGCATTTGGTGCCCGGGGTATGGAGGCAGATTCCGATCAAAGAAAGGCCATTCATTTGGCTGCAGTTTTCGCAAATAATTTTACCAACGCCATGTACGGAATTGCCGAAAATCTCTCCAAAAAAGCTGCACTTCCACAAGATGTTTTATTGCCATTGATGCAACAAACAGTAAGAAAACTGGAATTTCTACATGCCGATGAAGCCCAGACGGGACCAGCTAAAAGAGGCGATATAGCCACTATTGAAAGACACATGCAGATGCTAAAAAACGATTCAGAATATGCGAAAATTTATGAATTATTAAGCAATTATATTTTGAATCATTTCAATAAAAAATGAAAATATTCATTTAAAATAGTACCTATTCCATGGATGTTTCTAACCGAATTGTATTGTTTGATTATTATGGATTAAAACTTTTTCTGTTTCTTGAAGATCCCACTCCATTGCATGTATACGCCGGTTTTGAAAATCGCATTTCCAAAATAAAAATAGAGTTTCAGAATGGTATTCACTCTGAAAATCTACGTATCAATATTCCCGGAATTCAACCTTTGGATCAGGAGGAATTCCGGGATTTTCAAAAAATTATAGAATTGTATTTACCTGATATTCTTAAATCCTGGCAAGATTGTTTTATTTATCACAAACCCATAAATCCGGTTGTGCTGATGCATAAAATTATCTGATTTTGCCATGGCTTATTTAAAAGAATATCGGAAACCGAATACGAAATTTCTACCCATGGTTGGGCCCCAGGCAAAGCCCGCATCAAAATACTGCCGCCCTGGTCCGGTATAATTTAAAACAGGATTGGTTTGAAAAACATTTAAAATGTTTTCGCAACCTGTATAGAACTCCCAGCTCTTAATTTCTTTTCTCACCTGAAAGTTTAAAATCGTATACCATGGTCCCTGTGATGGCATCTGAGCCAATTCCGGCAAAGTACTCGTAACAGGCAATCTTTTAGGACTATTAACCTGTGTTATCAGATCAAATAACCATTTATTTCTGGTGCTGTAATTCACTACCAACAGTGCCCGGTGTGGTGACTGTTGCGTTTGCAACCTGCGTACAATTCCAAAATACATTTGTGAATTTACATAGCGGTAAGACATCTTTACATCCAGCCTTCTGTGTAGTTTAAACATCCACTCTGCCTGTGCCAAATAAGTAAAATTGCCGCTCTTATTCTCCAGAACGATTTTACTTGGGTCCGAATCCCGGTCTGCTACCATTTGGTTTAAAAAATACGTGTAAAAGGCATCCACACTAAATGTAGATGGGAAGCGCAAGAAGTTCATATGCCATGTATAACTGCCTCCACCGTTCCAGGCAACTTCCTGGGGTAAATTATAAGCTCGTTTTACCCCTGCAGAACTGCTATCCATGGAAGGCACAATTAGTGCTCTGTTGCTGATAAATAATGGCAAATTTTCGGCAAAAATCCAGGGAGTTCTGCGACCTAGTCCCATTTGGAAATGGACTTGTTGTTGTTGGCTGATTTCATATTTAAAATGAAATCTAGGCGTAAATAAAATTCCGTATAAATTATTCCAGTCTACACGGGCACCGAATACTGCAGATATTTTTTCATTCTTAAATACAAGTTCTCCAAAACCGCCGGCATCTAATTCTTTTCGTTCCGGACTATATTGGCTTTTAAAGCTGTCATTGTAATTTTCCTCAACCAAATCCAGTAACATATTTACACCTGCTTTAATACTCCATTTTTCACTATCCGGACTTCCATATAAACCTGTATAGCTCCAGGTATTTTGTGTTCCATCGTAAGTCCTGCCCAATAAATTATTCAAATTTGCCGAACTTTTAGTACGGTTATAATAGAATATATTTCCAAAACTTTTGGTTCCGGATTTATTGAGAAATATTCCCACTTTTCCAAAGGCTTCCGTATGGTCTTCCTGCATGTTAAATTTAAAAAGACCACTTTCATTGGAGCCATTAAAGTTGCGGATATCACCTCCTTCACGCTTTTCCTGAACATGAGTAATTCCGAATTGTCCTTCTAATTTATCTCCAAAAAAATTCAATTGATCACCAACTGAAATTCGATTGTATATTGGCAAATCAGAGAATCCATCTTTCCCTTTGTCAAACGCCAGAAACTGATTTCCATAATGCAGATACAGATGATTGAAAGTGCGTTTATTCAGATTCTGTTTGAGTATCAAATTACCCTCACTTCTGGCCTGAGAATTTACATAACCATTAATAAATACACGCGGGTCTTTTGGGTCTGTTTTTAATGCATAATTGAGACCTCCCGTTATACCTTCATATCCATTGGTTACGGATCCGGCACCTTTGGCAATATGAACTCCACCAACCATTGGCCCGGGTATATGACTGAGACCTGTAAGAACATTCAGTCCACGGATAAATGGCATATTATCTCTGGTCATTAATACATATTTACCTGCCAATCCTAACATTTCTACCTGTCGAATTCCGGAAACACCGTCTGCATTGCTTACTTCCACGGTGTTATTGGTTTCAAAACTTTCACTCAAAGTACAACATGCTGCTTTCTTAAATTCTCCTTCATTCAGTACTTCAATTTTTCGAATTCCATGAGATTGTATTTGGGTGCCGGCTTTCTCCACTTTAATCCGGATTGCCCGCATTTGTTCTGCAGATTTTACGAGCACGGGGAAAGCATTTCCTAAAGTTTCGTATAGAAAAATGCTGGTATCACCGGAGGCAAATTTTGCCACCAGGGTAAGTTTATTTTTCCCCGAAGTGGAAAAACTAAAATACCCACCGGTATCGGTTTTTGTTTGTTCTCCGGTTTCAGTAATAAAAACGGGTACACCAACTATCCCGGATTGTTTGCCGTTGCTGTCCAGAACCACCCTTCCACGGGCGGTATTCTGGCCCAGGACCTGACCGCAAAGGATCAGGCCAAGGGTCAGCATGATTAATGATCTGTACATTTAGCACCGCTTCGGTAAAGGCAGCATTCAGGAAGATCGGCATAGGCCTGTTCACTGGCCTTCACCTTTTCTGTATCATGTCCTGCAATGGCTACCAGATTATGCAACTGTATTTCTTCAAGCTTTCTGGGGTTATAAATAACCATAACCTGTTGGGATTTCACATTCCAAATGGCGGTTTTTACACCTTTTACATCCAGGGCATGTTCAATTCTTTCTTTACACATTTCACAGGTTCCTGAAACTTTAAAATATACGGTTGCCTTTGTTGGCGGTTTATATGCTGTGCCGATAACCATAATAACAATGGCTAAAATGGCGTTGATGAATTTGTTTCTCATTTTCTTTTTTTATGAATACTTTTTAAACGTTAAAAAATGTAATTCTTTGGTCATTTGTATAACCTTGTAAGCGTAAGAATATTACAAAAAAGCGCCCCAAGGCATTTGAAAATGAGATTTTAAATCAGAAAGGTACAGAAATTCTGTTGCAATCGCCGGTTGAATAATGGCGGTTTTCCTTGAATGTCAAACGCTTCAACGCTATTGAATCTTTCATTATCAGGTTGAAGATTCAAGGTTGACACAGGAAGGATGTACATCCATTGAATTTGCAGTTTTGCCACATCCACAGAGCCAAATTTTGGGCTGATGCTATAGAAAAACTGGTCATTGCAGCAATTGTCATCCGCAGCTTTTTCAGCTTTAACAGGTTTACAACAATCATGAACCTGTTCCTTGCGGTGCATCTGACAATCTTCAGCAGAAAGCATGGCCCCGTTTTCCGGACAAAAATGAACGGCAAACTGCACAAACCCGCTGCTGATGAGCATGCAAATGGAAAACAATATACCTGCGAAGCGTTTCAAAACTCTATACAAAATTAACAAAAATCGAACCAATTGGATTGCATGATAAAAATATTAGGGAATGTAGTATTATCGTAAGTTCCAAAAATGAGTCATTTGCTCAGGCGGTTAACCCGCAGAAAAACCAAATTCGAACATGAAGAAGGTCATGCACTGAAACGTGTACTGGGTGTGAGAGATCTCACTTCTATGGGCGTGGCGGCTATCATTGGTGCCGGTATTTTTAGCACTGTTGGCGCTGCTTGTTATAATGGTGGCCCAGGTGTTGTTATTCTCTTTATTATCACTGCCATTGCAAGCGCTTTCAGCGCAATTTGTTATGCCGAATTCGCCAGCAGAATTCCTGTTGCAGGTAGCGCTTATACTTACGCGTATGCGACATTTGGAGAATTTGCTGCTTGGATAATTGGTTGGGCGCTTATATTGGAATATTCTATTGGCAATATTGCAGTGGCACAAAGTTGGAGCGGTTATTTCAGTACCATGTTAAATGCATTATTGGCAAACTGGGATTTGGAATTCCCCGCTTGGTTATCGGTAAATTACCCTACGGCAAAGGAAGCTTTTCTCGCATTGGGAAATAATATAGACCATAGTGCTCAAGCCGTAATCCCGAGGATTTCCGATAATCCGGCTGCAATGGCATGGTATTCTGCACCGGAACTTGCAGGATTTAAATTGATTTTGGATTTACCTGCTATTGCGGTTACTATTTTCATTACATGGCTCGTATATAGAGGGGTAAAAGAAACCCGAAATGTAGGAAATGCAATGGTTGCTCTCAAGTTATTTATCATCCTTCTGGTTATTGGTGTGGGAGCATTTTACATTGAACCTGCCAATTGGAAGCCGGTTTTTCCCAATGGTTTTGGTGGTGTGATTTCCGGAATTTCCGCTGTGTTTTTTGCATATATCGGATTTGACGCAATAAGCACCACCGCAGAAGAGTGTAAAAATCCGGCCAGAGACCTTCCCAGAGGTATGTTTTACAGCTTGCTGATATGTACGGTACTGTATATTCTAATAACGCTTGTATTAACCGGTATGACACATTATTCCACATTAAAAGTAATGGACCCGTTGGCTTTTATATTTGAGTCCCGCGGGATGAACCGCCTTGGTGGTTTTATTTCTGCCACTGCGGTTGTCGCATTGACCGGAGTTTTACTGGTTTTTCAATTGGGGCAGCCGCGTATCTGGCTCAGCATGAGCAGAGATGGCCTCTTGCCAAAATCATTTTCCAAAGTACATCCAAAATACAGAACACCTTCTTTTGCCACCATTATCACAGGTTTTGTAGTTGGTATTCCACTGTTATTTTTCACAACTGGATTTAGTGTGGATTTTACCAGCATTGGTACCCTGTTTGCATTTCTTTTGGTTTGTGCAGGTACACTTTTATTGAAACAAAGAGAAGAAGAATCGGGTGAAAATGTAAAACGCAAATATAAAATGCCTTCATGGAAAGGTACATGGGTGATACCGATTGCCTTTATTCTTACCATCGGATTGCTTGGATTTTATCACTTTGATTTCGCAGGCTTTTTTCAACTATCAAAATGGCAAAATTTGCAGAATGCACTTTTGTATTTGTTTTTATTTGAATTTGCCATTCTTTCAGTTTTCACTTTTTTGAAAAAGTGGAATTTTATTTCGATAGCCGGAGTATTGATGTGCAGTTACCTGCTTACGGGAATGAACGGCACTTCCTGGAAATGGTTTTTTGTATGGTTTGCAATTGGTATTGCAATATATTTTTCGTTCAGTTATAAAAATAGTAAACTGGCAAAAGCATGAAAAAAGAAAAGAACATTAAAGATGTAATCGATGCCATGTATGAAAAATACAGAATGACACAAAAGATTACCGAAGTAAAACTGGTACAAGCCTGGGCGGAAATTACAGGTCCATTAATTTCCAAACATACCACCGAAATTAAAATGTTGAATAAAACCTTGTATGTAAAGTTTGATAATGCACCACTGAAAAATGAAATGATGTACAGGCGTCAATCGCTGATAGATGCCATCAATCGTGCATTTGGGCAGATAGTGGTAGAGAAAATATTCATCAAATGAACGCCAAAATAAAAAAATTAGACGTCGTATTTTCTATTTCTGTTACCGTTATCTTTTTAGCTACTTTTCGGATTATGGGAGAACTGTATCGCCTTCATTTTGCCGGAGGTGGCAGCATATTGCCATATTATCATGCTCTCGCCCTTTCTATCAGCGTGCTTTTTATATTATATTTACTTAAAAATAAAGATAAAAAGTGGACCATATGGTTGGCAATTTTGTTTGTTTCTGCTTTATTAGGAATTAAATATTATTTTTTGCTTTGAAGCATAACCATTTTATACAGTTATATGAATTTGCATTCTGCCGCTGCATATCGTACGGATAAATTCGGACATCGCCCCCATGAAGAGGTTTTTGGTGCTATGATCCTTGCTGTGAGGCATTTGGAATGGAATATTTCTCAGGTAGAGGGTTTAACTACATGGACTATTATAACCGGAATTCCCGGCGCTGCCAACAATGAAACCATCACTTTCCGGCAATCCGGTGATCATTTTATGATGGAAAGTCATTCTACCGGGGATTTTGCTTTTCATCCCAAAGAAAATGAACAGAATTTGAAACTGTTGGAGAATCAAATTATCAGTTATTTGGATTCAAGAACTTCTACAGATTTGGTTGGAGTATACGACAGTTTTCTCCAATATGGGGTATCCGTAGAAGACGAGTGGATTGGAAATTCATTTCGCGAAAGAGCGAGGTATTTGTGGGAAATGATCACCTTCAAAAGGCCCTGGGTGGTTACTCTTGGATTGATGCTGTTAAATCTCATTGTATTTGTTGCGATGGTAATTGGCGGATTTGGTTTCTTCGAAATGGACGGTGAAAAACTGCTGAAATGGGGTGGAAATTACACCTTTGGCATTTTTCAGGGGGAATACTGGAGATTGCTTACCAATGTATTTATGCATGGGGGGATTATGCATTTGGTGTTGAATTTATTTGGATTGTTAATTGGAGGTTTGGTGGCGGAAAATTTAATGGGAAAAAGAAGGTTTTTAATCGCATATCTCCTTTGCGGAATTTTTGCTTCCGCTCTTAGTTTTTACATGCACGACGAAATCCTAAGTGTTGGAGCATCAGGGGCTATCTTTGGTTGTTTTGGAATTGTTTTGGGTTTGGCATCTACCAAACTTTTGAAAAAAGATGAAAGAACAAATTTGCTCATATATTTTGGAGTATTTGTAGGTCTGAACTTATTAAATGGAGTTAAAAGTGAAATTGACAACTGGGCGCATATCGGAGGATTAATCTGCGGTTGGTTTGGTGGCTTCATTTGGTCTTTTGTGTTAAACAGGAAGGAGAATACCAGATTGAGATTTGCATTGGATTTAAGTATTCCTGTTATTGTCCTTGTAATTGTATTTGCATTGGTGAAATCTAAACATAATTTTTTTCCGGAATTTGAAAATGTGCTGCGCCGATATGACAATGCCGCAAATGCAGCAACAGTATTTTATCCCGGAGATGCCAATGATGCAATTGAAATGCAAAAATACTACGACAGTTCTTTGGTATATTTCAATAAGGGAAATGAACTTTTGAAAGAGGCACAGTCTATTTCAGGCTTACCGCAAACCAGAATAAAATATGTATTCAAAATTATGGATGCAAATAATGCGAGAAAAGAATTGTTTTATTTTGTATATCAATATAGATTACATCCGGGAAATCCTATATATACAGATAGTTTGCAGAAGGCTGAAACCAGGTTTCAAACCGCACAGAAGATGATGAAATTGGAATGAAAAAATTTCCTGAAAGAGATAAAATCAACCCTTATTATTTTTTCTGCCTTCTCTTAGTTTCGCAGTCATCGCGGCTTTTTCAATACTTGTATTTAAATCAAAACCAACCAGAATTACCAGAGTATTAATATAAATAAGTACCATTAATGCAATGATCGCTCCAATGGAACCGTAGACTTTATTATAACTGTTAAAATTGTTTACATAAAGGGAAAACAACAGGGTGGAAAGAATGCTCAAAATAGTTGCCAATATGCTGCCGGCTGAGAAAAAGCGCCAACGGTGCTTGGTTGCCGGGGCATAATAATACACACTGGATATGGAAATAAGTACAAAAAGCATCAGTACGATATACTCCAGTAATACCATGATCCATGCGAGAACAGGTTCCGCAAACCAGTGGTGCTTATGGATATAGGTTTCTGCCTGATAAAATTTTGAGACAAATAACAAAGTCAGAATACCATAAAAAGTGATGAGAAAGGTCAGGCCAATTGCGAGTAATCTGTTATGCACCCAATGTCGTCTGATGCGCTGAGGCAGTCGCCTGTTAAAGGTGTTAATCATGGTATGATATGCATTGCTGGCGAAGTACAAAGCCAACAAAAAACCAAAGGAAAGCAGGGTAGAATGTTGTTGATTTAACAATTCATAAATTGTATCTGACAGAGCTTTGGATGAAGTTTCGGGGAGCAGTAAATGTATTTCATTAATTAAGCCTGATTTCAGCCCTTTTATGGGTAAATATGCAATCAGAGTCAGCAAAAAAATGAGAATAGGGAAGAGGGAAAGAAAAAAGTTAAAACTCAAGCTGCTGGCTCTGATGGTTAAGTTTTCGCGGAATAAGGAATTCAGAAAATACTTACCTACATCGTAAATGCTATGCCCGTGAAATCCAATGATAGTATTGGTTTTCAAATACCTCACCATGCGTCCGTCAGTCTTGGTAACAGGTGTTTCCAACGGGTTATGAATATCACTTCTTCCTCGGTATGTTTTTGACCGAATATTCAAGAAATAAATGATTTTATTTTATTTTCGAATTCCAGAGGTAATTTCATAGGTTTCATATCTTTTTTTGAAGCAAAAAACAATTCTGTTGTTCCTGTATTGAGCAAATCTCCTTTTGAATTTCTGGTTTCATAACCAAACTTACAACGCACTCCGGTTAAAGGATGTATGACCACTTTAACGTGCAATAACTCATCGTAAAAAGCTGCTTTTTTGAAATGAAAATCCATGAATTTTACCGGCATAATAATTCCGGCATCTTCTATTTCCTTATAATTCAATCCCATTTTGCGCATCACTTCTGTTCTCGCTTCTTCAAAATAAGTGGCGTAAACTGAATGATGCACAAATCCCATGCTGTCGCATTCCACATAACGAACACGTATGGTATGTATGAATTCTGATTTCAATAACGTAAGGTAAAATGTTCCTTTTCTTGTCCTTTTCTCAAAAATACGATTCCAAGGGCAAATAAATCGATACTCACCTGAACTCTGGGATCATTTTTGATAACTGCCCAGGCACGCTTCATTCCCTCAGACCAGTTGATATCATCAAAAATCAGGATACTTTGCTCATGTACCTTTTCCATGATCATTTCAAAATATCTGATTGTTGGTTCAAATCCATGATTGCCATCAATATATGCATAATCCACTCTGGGCATTTGCTGTAACAATTCCGGCAATACATTTTCAAAGGTTCCGGTATGAAATATGATATTCTCATAAATACCACACTCGCGAGCATTATACGCAGCAATCTCTGCCAGTTTTTCACTTCCTTCAATACTGTGTAAAGGTCTTTCAGAGTTTAATGCAGCTCCTTGATACATGGCGGTAATACCGCTTCCCGTGCCCAATTCCAGGCTGTATACAGGTTGGAACACATGTAACAACCGATAGAGCAATCTGCCATATTTTGCATTTTTAGCAGTAGTGGAAGCAATTTCACTTATCCGTCTCTCTCCGGATTTATTTCCAACTCCAAAATCTACGAAATCAATTTTCACTTTGGATTGAATCATTTTTTTACGAATGGTTTCAATCAAATCGAAATAAGGTGATTTCTCTTTAGATTGTATCACCTTTTCATAAAAACTGTAAACAAATGGAGAGTGTATTCCGTGCCGGCTATTTGCCGTCATCAAATACTGCAGGTAGTCGCTGACACGGAATATGGCATCCAGCATCTTATTTTTTGTAGCTGCGAATTACTTTTAATTCTTTTTCCAGTTTCTCAATTTGTACATTCAGTTTCTCAATATTATCATCAAATTGTTTGAGAATACTTTGGGCATTTTTGGAATGCGCAAAAAAACTTTTATTGTTCTCAATAGTGCCAACTTCATCGCGCAGTTTCGAAATCCTATCACGCAATTTTCGTTCTTCACCCTGAATTTTAAAATTCCCGTCTGGTGCACCAGATATCATTTCATAGTGTTCCCGCATTACGGATTCTTTCATTTCTTCACTATTCCTTTTGAATTTGGTGAAAATAAAATCAGAGAGTTCCTGATACTTCTTTTGAAGATTGAAATATGCTTTGCCGCTTACAAAACCTGATTTTGCCCAACGCTGTTGCAACTCCTTCAGCAGTTTGAAAACTTCTTGTGAATCCTCAATCTCTTTGAGTTTTTCCAGTTCTGAAATTACCTGTTCTTTTTCATGAACCGCGGTATTTTCCTGCACCCTTCTGTTTTCATAGAATGCATTTTTTCTGTGGTAGAAATGATCGAAAGCTCCTCGAAAACGCTTCCATACCATATCGTTTTCCTTTTCAGGTACCGGTCCAACTTTTTTCCACTCTTCCTGCAGCTTATTCAGGGCATCAGATGTTGCGTTGAAATCGCTACCGTCTTGCAACTTTTCAGCGTTTTCACAAAGAGCTATTTTCTTAGCCAGGTTATCTTCCCTCGAGGCATTCATGTCCTTAAAGAATTCACGCCTTGCTTCAAAAAACGATTGTCTTACTCCTCTAAATTTATTCCAGATTTCCTGGTTATTTTCTTTGGGAACCGGACCGGTTTTTTTCCACTCCTCCATCAGCGCATCCAGTTCTTTACCTAATACACTCCAGTCTTTTAGCTTAGTTGGGAAAACAGCAATTGCAGCTTCTGCTTTTTCAACCAGCAGGGTTTTTAATTTTAAATTGTCCTGCTTGATTTTATCATATTCTTCCTGAATTGCTTTTTTATCAGAAATTACTACGTCGCTGGCGGCTTTAAATCGATGCCAGATTTCATCTGATATTTCCTTGCGAACAGGTCCTGCATTCTTCCAGTCTTCATGGTATTTATTCAGGGTAACCAGAGCTTTGCGCAGATTTTTTTCTTCGCGTAAAACCTCTACTTTTTTTATCAGTTCTATTTTTACTTCCAGATTTTTTTCCCTGTCCAAATCCTTCAATTCATGAAAAATTGTAAGGTTGTCATAAAATTTATCGACGTAAAAGCGATAACGTTCGTATAGATCATCCTGAAATTCTTTCGGAACCTGGCGTATTTCGCGCCATTCGCGCATTAGTTCGCGCATGGATTTTAAACTCTGTTCGTTTTCTTCAGTTGCAATCAGCGCTTTCATTTTATTCAGCACCTCTTCCTTTTTTCTGAGATTGGCGAGTTTTTCTTCTTCGGCTCTTCTGCGTTCTTCTTCGCGTTTTTCGCGAAAACGCTGTTGCACTTTTCCGAACTGTATATGTAACTGATCGGCTACGGGTTTGAAATCCCGTGGATCATTTCCTGCATCAGTCCAGGCTTTGATTTGCGCAGGCCTTTCTGCAGTTTCCTGTGCTTCCAACGCTTCACGCAAACGGTTCAGTGTATCGTTTGCTTTGCGTACATCGGTAGCATGAATTAAAGCCTCTGCTTTTGCTACTATATCTTCTTTCGATAGACTGGAATAATCGGTGTTGTCTTCCGTTTCCTCCTCCGTACTTTCAATAAGTTTTTCAGCCTCTGATAGGTTGTAAGAATAACTGGTCTGCGCCGGAATTACTTCCTTTTCCAATTCGCTTTGTTCTTTCTGCTCCTGCATGTATTTAAGAATTTCAGTTTGAATGTATGTGTTGTTTTAGAGCCAGCATCCACAATGCAGTCTCTGCAGCTTCTTCTCCTTTATGTCCGTGTTTTCCGCCTATTCTTTCCAAGGCCTGCGTTTCATCATTGGTAGTAAGAACACCAAATATTACAGGTTTTCCTGATTTTAACGCCAGATCCAAAATGCCATCTGTAGTGGCCTTACTTACAAAATCAAAATGTGGTGTTTCGCCGCGAATGATGCATCCAAAACAAATTGCTGCGTCACAACCGTTGTCAAGCAACCATTGGGCACTTAAAGGCAATTCAAAAGCTCCGGGAACTTTAATCACTACAATTTGATCTGAAGAAAATCCTGCGGATTCCAATATCCTCATGCCACCTTCCAACAGGGGACCGGTAATATGGCTGTTCCATTCGGCAACCGAGATTCCTATCTTTAAGTCTTTTTTAGAAAATGGATAGGGAAGAGAGGAGATGGAAAATGATGAAGTGGCCACCTGCCTAGTTGTTCAATTCGCCAAGTAATCCCTTGACTTTGTAGATGTATTTATCAATATCACTGGCAACTTCAGTCTTGCCAAAACGACTTTTGATTTCCTGATAACAACGCAATGCTGCTTTATATTCTTTGGCCTTTTCATAGTGCATGCCGGCCTTTTTATAATATTCAGCAGTGAAATCATTATCTCCCATTTTTGCAGCTTTTTCATAAGCTTCTGCTGCTTTTTCAGTTTTATCCATTTCAGCATAACAGGTGCCTTTTGCTGCATATATGGAAGGGCCAAGGATAATATCGTCCGCTTTTGCCTTATCCAGATATTTTATGGCTTTGTCCCATTTGGCCAGGTGCATGTATGACAAACCAGCCATAAGTGCGGCTTCTCTGCCTTTTTCAGTAAATCCGTAATCATCCGCAATTTGAGGGGCGGTTGCCATTTTCTTGCCTTTAATTCCATTCACTACTATGGAAAAAGAATCGGTTTCAAAGTAATGGTGAAGTTTTGCGATCTTGGCTGCTGATTCATGTTCGCGTTTTGGATGCCAGTATAAGCTCCAGGTAAGTATAAGGCCAACTACTACAGCAACGCTGATACCAGCAATGTTCACAAGGCGGCGATTCTTTTCGTAAAGACCGCTTAAGCTTCGGACAATTTTATTCCAGAAATTCTCTGATGTCATTTTATAAAAGGAGGCGCGAAAATAGAAAAGAAACTACGCAAACGCAATAGCATTAATCCATAATGAAAGGATAATCGGATTCCACGTATACATCCCGGAATAACAAAGAAGCATCCGGGTAAGGCGAATTCTCAGCAAAGTCCACACTGGCATTCACTTCTGATTGAATGGTTTCTTCCATTTTTTCTAAATCTGCTTCAGTGGCGTAACCTTTTTGAATGATGGTGTTTTTAGTGGTTTCCAACGGATCCTGAAGTTTGTATTCATTCAGTTCCTCTTTGCTGCGATAGGTTGCCGGGTCACTCATGCTATGTCCGCGGTACCGGTATGTTTTGATCTCCAAAAATGTTGGTCCTTCACCCGATCTCGCTCTATTGCAGGCTTCGCTAATGGATTCATGAACAGTCTCACATTTCATGCCATCTACCTGAAAACTAGGCATTTCATAAGCACTGCCTATTTTGTAAATATCCAGTACATTGGTAGTGCGCGAAACACTGGTACCCATGGCGTATTCATTATTTTCACAAATGAATATTACCGGCAATTTCCAAAGCATAGCCATATTAAATGTTTCATGCAATGCACCTTGTCTTACAGCGCCATCGCCCATAAAACAAATACAAACATTTTTGGTACCGTTGTATTGTTCAGCCAGGGCAATTCCGGCACCCAATGGAATTTGTCCGCCCACAATGCCATGTCCGCCCAAAAAGTTGTGCTCTTTGCTGAACATGTGCATGCTTCCACCTTTGCCACCACTGCATCCGGTAGCTTTTCCATAGAGTTCGGCCATTACTTCATTCGGAGTAACACCCAATGAAAGTGCATGCCCATGGTCTCTGTAAGCAGTAATAACTTTATCGTCTTTTGTTATGGCACTTACCATTCCGGCTACAATTGCTTCTTGTCCTATGTATAGATGGCAAAAGCCCCTGATTTTTTGTTGTCCGTAAAGCTGTGCACTTTTTTCTTCAAATCTTCGTACCAGCATCATGGTGTGGTACCATTTCAGATATATTTCTTTGTCGAATTCCATCTCGGCGGATTGCGGCATTTGGCTGCAAATGTAATAACAGTTATGCTTTTTTGTTATACCTATTGTAAGTAGAACATTCTGCAATATTTTCACGTCAGTTTATGAAATACTTTTCTTTTGTAATTTTAGTAAGTCTATTTATTACAGGCGCGGCATTTGGTCAATCTCAAAAGGTATCGCAGTCTTTGGAATGCCACAAAAAACTCCCGGCAAGATTCAATGCAAATCCGGTGAAGCTGGCAGAAGCACTCACAAAAGATCTTAGTGACGATAGTGAAAAAGTTTGTGCGATATACTCCTGGGTTACCCATAATATTTCTTATGACATCCATAAAGTAATGGTCAATGATTTTAAAAGGGTAGATGTAAATAAAATCATCCGCAAGAAAAAAGCCATTTGTCTGGGATATGCAGATTTGTTCAATGCACTATGCAGAAACGCAGGGCTGGAATCAGTTACGGTATTCGGATATATCAAACATCCGGGAGAAGATTTGGAAGAAAGACTTTATTTCAGCACCCACGCCTGGAACGCTGTAAAAATAAACGGAACATGGTGTTTGTTCGACGCAACGTGGGATGCAGGTTATATTGAATGGGTAAGACAAACTTTTAAAGGAAAATTAATGAAGATTTTAAGTTTCGGAAAAGTGCAGCGATATTATTTCAAACCTAAATTTTATTCCCAACCCAATTCGCAGTATTTCTTTAGAAATGGTGAATATTTCAGTTACAACCATCTTTCTGCGGATCCAATTTGGCAACTGTTGAAACATACCATCAGCTCAAATAGCTGGAGTTTGGATTCCGCTCACTTTCGTGGTGAAGGCCAAAGCATTTCGAAAATAAATGAACCGGAAGATTTCACAGATCAGGACGCATATGCGAAATTATCTGAGGAAGATCAATGGATAGTTTCCGGCTTTCATGCACAAAAATGGAATAAGAGGGATTATTTGGATGCTGCAAATTCATATGGAATGCTGGGTGTGAAAAACCTGAACGAAATGATTGCTGAAAATGGGGATGATGAAGAGCAGTTAAATCTGGTGATTCGTTGGCATGATACAGCTTTGCTTTTTTATGATTCATCCTTGGTAATGGCCAAAAATCAGCGTGCCGAACTTTCAGCATTGCGTAAAAAGAAATTTAAAACCTGCAATGACCACAACAAAAAAATGTTGCAGCAATGCAAGGCAGATAAATCCAGAATCAAGCGTTCAGTAAAGGCTGTTATTAAAGTGGTAAATGAAATTGTGAAATTTGAAGAGACCAGCCATGAAATGTACAATGCAACCATGAAGAATTCTTTTAAAAGGGCTGCCTGGGCTGCTCCGGGGCATGGGAAGGAACAGAAAGTGCCTCTGATAGATGCTGTAATTGCAAACAATGAAGACAGCTTAAAAGCGATGAAAGACCGCATTTATAAATTGCAAAAAAGTATATACAAAATATGGGACGATCATGCTTTTATGGTTCGTGCAGTTAGGGAAAACAATCAGGAAGATATGGACCAGATTTTGAGCCGGGTACATGCCAGAATGTTTCAGGGATTAGACGATTTGGATTATATACCGGGCTACTTGCGGGATTCCATGATGCAACATAAACTCATGCATGATTCTGTTTTATTTATGAATGGTTCGCCACTTTCAGACAGTCTTGCCATGTTTTTTACGTCATTCACCAAACAAAGCAAAGCGATACATAAATTGTATTCCCGTCAGGTAAACTTATGGATGAAAAAGAAATCTTATACAGAATCCAATTCTGATTTTATAGAAGATTACAATGCTTTTTCAAATGAGTATTTTGCATATAGAAAAGAGGAATATGAATGGACAAAGGAATGGAAAAAGCCGATTTTGGATGTGGTAGATGATTTGAAATATTCCATGGATTTGGTAGGGGGGGAAGAAATGGGTTGGCTGTTATGGGAGATGAAGCTGGAAAAGGTATTGGACAAAGGTCGCGGAGAGGATCAGAAGGAATATATGAAAGGCGTAAAAAAAGCGATTAGGGAAAACCAAAAAACCGTTAAAAAGAATCAAAAAACTGCGGTAAAAATGCTGAAACAATTAAAACAGAAAACAAAGTAATGATGCGTAATTGGTGAATTTCGGCCGCATGACAATTGGAAATTTAACATTGAAATTTTGTTCTGGACCCTGCGTTGTTAGTGACTTTCAGCCGAATAACAAAATCTGCGATATCCAAAGATGCTGAAAGTAAACACCAACAACGGTACCTGTCTTCGATTGGCTGTTTGTTTTTAACTTCTGACTTCTCACGTCTTACTTCCCACATACTCAAAGGCTTGGCGTTGTTGGTGACTTTCAGCCGTATAACAAAATCGATGACAAACATAGAAGCTGAAAGTAAACACCAACAACAGGACTCGTCGTCGAAAGGCTGTTTGTTTTTAACTTCTGACGTCTCACGTCTTACTTCCCACATACTCAAAGGCTTGGCGTTGTTGGTGACTTTCAGCCGTATAACAAAATCGATGACAAACATAGAAGCTGAAAGTAAACACCAACAACGGTACACGTCTTCGAATAGCTGTTTGCTTTTAACATCTCACTTCTCACGTTTAACTTCCCACATCCCTCGCTTATATACTTTTTATTTCTTCCAAAACTCCCATTTTCATCATAATTTCCTTGAGAGATTTGGGTTCGTGTTTTTCTTTTTCCTGTGGAATAAAATTACTTGTTAAATTCGGAGTTCCGGAAACAAACAATTCAGAATAAGCATTTTTGATCAATGCGGATTGCAATTTGAATTTTTTTGGAGGTTCCTGTAATAACATCATATTTTTTCTTCGATTGCCATCACTTTTTCTTTGATCATTCCTATCTCACGCTGGATTACACGCAGAGCAGGCCCAACATCATCGCTTTCCGTGTTTTGAGGTTCTTCAAATTTTGGATTGATATAATTTACAAACTTCCAAACCTCAAGTACATCATTCACTTTTACTGTATAAGGTTTGTACAATGGATTTGTACTGCACAGTAAAATGGTACCATCTTCATCTATGCGGTTGTACACTACTTTAAAAACAATTCCATCATCCGCGGTTACAATAATATAAGGATTTCCATTGCGAATTAAATTCCAGTTTTGTACATATTCTCCGGTTACAAAAGCTCCTTCTGCAACAGGAGGCATGCTGTCTCCCAGAATTGGAAAACTCCTGTATTTTTTATTTGGAGATAAAAAAGGCAAATTAAATGCTGGCAATACTTTAATAAAATCCGGATCCGCGTATCCGGTTGTATATCCGGCCCTTGCCTTTACAGAAACCAATTCCACATTCTCATTGTCTTCCGGAGAAACCGTTGTAGCGAGCACCCGAAGTCGCGTTCCGCTGAGGTCCATATCGAATCCTTTTTCCAATTGCGACAATTGACTTTCTGCAAGAGTAGACAAATCTATCTTTACGAGTTTATCCAGATTTACCTGATAAAAATCAGCAAGTTTTAACAATACCGTAATGCCGGGTTCTGCAACACCATTTTCATAGCTATTGTAGGCAGACCTTGTAATGTTCAGGGATTTGGCAACATCTTCCTGACTTCTTTTGCGCCGTTTGCGCAACAATTTGATATTTTCTTTCAGATACATATGAATATTTATTTTAATTTTTAATGGTGGATTTTTTCTTTTTGGATTCTTTTGAAGTAACCATTTCTTTTTCCAGTGACATCAGATTGTATCCGTACGCAGTTCCTGCCAGCATACGTCTGAGAAACATACCGGCTATGGCTCTGGTAGACGCGATATCGGGGATTTTTTTCACCAGAAATTCCGGGTCTGAATTTGCATGAATTTCATCTGCATATCCCCATCCGCAAACAGCCCCGTTTCGCATATAAACCACACCGGTTTCTTCTTCATTTCTGCCCCTGCATAAAATCAAAAATGCCTCATTGATTTTCAAATGGGATTCCAGAGCCTGTTCAATTCTGGCATTGTGAATGCCTTTTCTCGCTTCGGCAGATTCCTGGCAATAACAGGTCGGATCTTTACATCCTTTATTCGAAAATGCACGAGATGCGCATATCCCATTTTCGCTGATCATTTTGGAAAGTGCAGCTTTTGCATCTCCCAATCTGGAAAAGGGTATTCCCGCAGCACTCCCCCTGCTTCTTCTGGCTATTTGCAAACGCAATTCACCTTCTGCAGTGGGATAATGCACGATTGCATATCGGTTGGAGGGCAACTTTCCCGCTTTGTTCCACGCCGGCCAAAGCCGATGTATGGCTTCCGCCTCTACCAGCAAAGCCATCAGTTCACTGCCGGTTTCTTCAAAATCGATAGCTTTCACCTGTTCCAGTTGCAGCGCGCTTTTTCCACGCTTGCGATCGAAATGTTGAATGACCCGTTTTCGCAAATTGATGGCCTTGCCCACATAAAGGGGTTTCCCGGTGTTTCCCAGGAAGTAATAAACACCGGGAGTAGCGGGTAGTTTTTCTATATCTGCCCATTCAATACCGGGAGGGAGGGTGATTTGCCTGGAACTCCTTCCAGCCATTTCCAATAATATTTCCTCGCCCGCAAAAGCAATGATGCGTTCAAGCAAAGTAGCCGTGGCGTCCGCATCGCCACCCGCCCTGTGCCGGTTATGAATTTCTATTTGTAAATGCGCACAAATATTCCCCAGACTGTAACTTCTCTGTCCTGGAAATGCCTTGCGCGCAGCCTTTGCCGAACATACTTTCTGTACCGAAAATGGCAATCCCAGATGTTCAAATTCCCGGTGAATAAAGCTGTAGTCGAAATTGACATTGTGCGCCACAAAAATCTTGTCGTGCAGTAAATGATGCAACTCCTGCGCAATATCCGCGAATACAGGTGCTGCCGCAACCATAGCATCGTCAATTCCGGTAAGTGTGGTTATTCCGGAAGGAATTGGTACTCCGGGATTTAGCAAAGTTTCGAAACGTTGCTTGATGTTTTTACCATCCGTAACAACCACACACACTTCCGTGATTCTGGAATTGCCCGGCATACCACCGGTGGTTTCAATATCTACAACAGCATAAAGCATGGTTGATAAAAAAATGGTCAACGTTTCGGTGGGTAATTTAACAGCCTTTTTTCAGATTGTCAAATATTGTGGTAAAAAAATGTAAAGAAAAATGTCAGTCAGACATGTTCAATGTCAGATGTTCGAAGTTCGATGTTGGAAGTTCACGATAATCGACAATTACAAACAACCTGTCGGTAGTGCCTACTTCGGGGATTGCAGCTGTAAGCCGCTACTTTGTATATCTTACAAGTGAATGCACTCGCCGTAAGCCTGAGCTACTGCTTCCATTACAGATTCGCTCATGGTAGGATGCGGGTGAATGCTCTTGATGATTTCATGGCCTGTAGTTTCCAGATTTCTGGCAACCACAGCTTCAATAATCATATCGGTTACGCCTTCGCCAACCATATGGCAACCCAGCCATTCTCCGTATTTCTTGTCAAAGATCACTTTTACAAATCCTTCTTTATGTCCACCGGCACTGGCTTTTCCGCTTGCGCTGAATGGGAATTTGCCAACGAGAATTTCGTAGCCTTTCTCTTTTGCCTGGGTTTCAGTTAATCCCACTGAAGCTACTTCAGGATGGGTGTATGTACAACCCGGGATATTGCCATAATTAATTGGCTCGGTATGTACACCTGCAATATGTTCCACACAGGTAATTCCTTCTGCACTTGCAACGTGTGCAAGCGCCGGACCTGGTACAATATCGCCAATAGCATATACTCCGGGAACATTGGTGCGGTAATATTCATCTACCAGCACTTTTCCTTTATCTGTTTTTACTCCCATTTCTTCCAACCCCAAATTTTCGAGATTGGTCTGAACACCTGCCGCACTCAATACGATATCGCATTCGTATTGTTTTTCTCCATCCTTAGTTTTTACAGTTACATGGCATCGTTCGCCTTTGATTTCCACTTTTTCTACGGAAGAATCTGTTAGGATTTCCATGCCTTTCTTTTTAAAACTCATGGCCATAGTTTTACTCACTTCTTCATCTTCAATGGGAAGGATACGCGGCATGAATTCTACTATTGTCACTTTGGTGCCAATGGTATGGTAGAAATAGGCGAATTCCATTCCTATTGCGCCACTTCCAATCACCAGCATTTCTTTCGGTTGTTTTGGCAAAACCATGGCTTCTCTGTAGCCTATTACATATTTACCATCGATCTTTATATTTGGCAGTTCTCTGCTACGTGCACCGGTAGCCAGAATAATATGTTCAGCTTCTACATTCTCTCCACCTTCCACTGCAATTTTGCCTTTACCGGCAAGTTTTCCTTTTCCTTTTATTACAGTGATTTTGTTTTTCTTCATCAAAAACTCAACGCCTTTGCTCATACCTGCAGCAACACCACGACTGCGTTTTACCATGTTGTCAAAATCTACATTCTTTTCGCCAACAGTAATTCCATAATCAGTGGCGTGGTTGATATAATCAAAAACCTGGGCACTTTTCAACAGCGCTTTGGTGGGAATGCAACCCCAATTCAGGCAGATGCCGCCTAGTTCTGATCTCTCTATAATGGCAACACTTTTGCCGAGTTGAGCTGCGCGAATCGCTGCAACATAGCCACCAGGGCCACTTCCAATAACTGCAATGTCAAATTTCATGATTTATGAATGGTGCCGCGAAATTAAGGGTTAAGCAATGAAATGGGAAACCTGCTTGAATACATTTTCTTTGATGTATTCTATTTAGTTCAATTCAGGTGAAGACCTGGATTTGTCCGGTAAAAAAAGCAACATCGCTGCTACGAGCACAATATTCTTCACGATATATTGACCTAGAATGGTAAAAACAAATGCTTTTTGAAAACAAAGATTCGGATACAAAAATAATGGTGTAAATGTACAGGCGAGATGAAAAAGTGCCAGATAAACAGAAAATCTGATGTATCGCCCCAATATTAAAAAGATCCCAATTATGGATTCCATAATGGCCAAAATAACGATGGAAATTTCTCTCGGAATTAATTTAAAAAACAATGCGTCTATAGTGTCCTGTGCAAGGTTTTCCGCTGGACTGAGATGCGGAAAGAACTTTAAATAACCAAACCATAAATATACAATACCAAGACTTATTCTCAGCAAAATTAATTTTGATGTGAATGACTTAAAATCTGTAACCATTGGATCTGCGAAACTACCGTGAATAAATGAATCCTGAATGTGAAATAAATCCGTTTTTTATGCTCTTGCAGCTTCTCTTCCGAATGATTCTTCCTCATCTTCCCTCAGTTTCTTCACCTGTTCCAGCGCATCCGGAACCACGTCAGAAATAATCGTAATAAATGAATCTTTTTCTGCATGTTTAATGGCAAAATCAATGGCTTCAGATTCTTTTGGAATGACATGAATTACACAATCCGGCTTGATATTTTTGATTCCTATAGTGAGCAAATCAATAATTTCTCTATCGGTTTTTCCGCGTAAATTTTTATCCTGACGAATAATAATTTCATCAAATACTTTTGCGGCTTCTTCTGCAAGTTCAATGGTATCTTCATCCCTGCGATCACCGACTCCTGCAATAATTCCCACTTTTTTCCCCGCATCAATTTTGGATACCAATTTTCCGATGGCGTGCATGCCATGTGCATTGTGCGCATAATCCAACATTACAGTGTAATTTTTAAATTGGAACATATTCAAACGACCCGGTGTTTGCGCAGGTGATGGCACAAAAGTTTGCAAGGCCTGGCGAATATCTTCGATTTTAAAATCGCGCACAAAACACGCGAGAATTGCACCTAAAGTATTTGCCACATTAAATTCCGCTTTTCCATTAAAAGTGAGTGGAATATTCGCAGCTTTTTCAACGCGAATTTTCCACGTGCCTTTCATAATACACAAATAATGGTCTTTGTCGTAAACCGCAGCAATTCCGCCTTCTGCACAATGCGCGCGAATTCTGGGATTCTCGGGATCCATGGAAAATAATGCCACATTGCAATGCACATCTTCTTTCATTCCATAAACCAAATCATCATCCGCATTTAAAATGGCATATCCATTTGGAAATACAGTTCTTGCAGCAACAGATTTTACCCTTGCCAATTTTTCCAAACTGTCAATCCCCTGCAATCCTAAATGATCCGCAGCAACATTAGTTACCACCGCTACATCGCAATTGTGGAATCCAAGCCCGGCGCGTAAAATTCCACCACGCGCACATTCCAAAACAGCAAAATCTACGGTGGGATCTTTCAATACAAATTCTGCAGAAACCGGACCTGTGCAATCCCCGGACATCATTAGCCGGTTCTGGATATAAATTCCATCGGTAGTTGTATATCCAACTTTGTGTCCCATTTGTTTTACAATATGAGCAATGAGCCTGGTGGTGGTTGTTTTCCCATTAGTACCACTCACAGCTATTATAGGAATTCGGGCTGTAGCGCCGGGAGGATAGAGCATGTCAATTACAGGTTCTGCCACATTTCTCGGAATTCCTTCAGTGGGTTCAATGTGCATGCGAAATCCGGGTGCAGCATTCACTTCCAATACCGCGCCACCATTTTCTGTAATTGGCGTGCTCAGATCCGGAGCCATGATATCAATACCGCATATATCAAGACCAATGATTTTCGCAATTCTTTCTGCCATAAAAACATTGGCCGGGTGAACCAGATCCGTAACATCAGTGGCAGTTCCTCCAGTGCTCAGATTGGCTGTCGGTTTCAGCCATAATTCCTGTCCTTTTGGTAAAATGGAATCCAGTGTAAGACCTTTTTCTGTAAGGATATTCATGGTGAAATCATCAATTTTAATTGACGTAAGAACCTTTTCATGGCCATACCCACGCCTGGGATCCTTATTCGTAATATCAATCAATTCTTGAATGCTGTGAACGCCGTCGCTTGTTATTGCTGCAGGAGTTCGCAATGCAGCAGCAACAAATCGGTAATTGATTACCAATATGCGATGGTCCAGCCCTTTTATAAATTTCTCGCAAATTACCCCACGGCTATACTTTTTAGCCGCCTGTAAACCGCGTACAGCATCATCCCAATTGTTGATACCTGTTGTAGCACCTTTGCCATGATTGCCATCAATAGGTTTAGTCACTAAAGGATATCCAATTTTATTAATGGCCCTTTCAAGTTCAATATCATCGTAAACAATTGTGCCTTTTGGAACAGGAATTTGTGCAGCCTCCAGTAGATTTTTTGTTTCCTCTTTATCACAGGCAATTTCAACCGCAATACTTCCTGTAGTGCTGGCAATGGTGGCCCTCACTCGTTTTTGATTGATGCCGTAACCCAATTGCACCAGAGAATGTCGGTTGAGGCGGATATAAGGAATCTTTCTGCGAATTGCTTCTTCCACAATAGATCCTGTGCTTGGTCCAAGACGTTCTTCCTCACGAATTTCCCTTAATTTTTGAATATCGTATTCCAAATCATAGGTTTCAGAATCAATAAGGGCTTCCGCTATTCGCACTGCAGCTTTTGCAGCATAAACACCGGCTTTTGCTTCATAATAAGAAAATACAACATGGTATAAGCCTTCTCTGCCGGCATCGCGGGTTCTGCCGAAACCAACTTCCATTCCCGCCAATGTTTGAATTTCGAGGGCAATATGTTCAATGACATGACCCATCCAGGTACCTTCAATAACGCGTTTCCAAAAACCACCCTCTACACCTTCACTACATCGATGGGAATACATGGTAGGCAATAGTGCCTGAATGCGATCTGAAAATCCCGGAATTTTGTTGGTAGGTCTCTGTTCCAATTCGCCAATGTCCAACAACATCACTACCAGTTTATGCCTTTTCACCGACCAGTAGTTTGGTCCGTTTGTTACTTTAATATCCAGAATTTCCATATTTCGCCTGCTTGGTTTGGCAATTTATGTATTTGGTGAAGAATTCAAAAACAATTCGTTACGGAAATATTGTGCGAATACTGCTTCCCATAGCATATGAGCCATGAAAGCTCAACAAATGTTATTTATTCGTTAATAATTCCGGAACATCTGAATTAATTTTGCATCTTGATGCAGCAGCCAAAGGGAATTCTCGTTCCAGTAGGAGGAGCCGAAGACAAAGGAACTGATTTAGAAGCGGGAATTATTGAGAGAAACCGACTTCATTTTTTTGAAATAGGTATACTGAAACGCATTGCAGAACTACTGCCCACGCAGGATTCGGTAATAGAGGTAATTACCACGGCTAGTTCCATTCCGGATGAAATTGGTGAAAATTACAGAGAAGCATTTGCAAAATTGGGTTATCCGAATGTGGGCCATATGCGAATCCGAAATAGAGAAGATGTGGCGGAGTACATTCCCAGATTGCAAAAATGCCAGGCCATTTTGTTTAGTGGAGGTAACCAACTCCGGCTTTCTTCTATTTTTGGAGGAACAGATTTTCTGGATATTTTACAAACCCGATATCAAAATGAGCGTTTAATTATTGCAGGTACCAGTGCCGGTGCTATGGCGATGAGCAATAATATGATTTATGAAGGAAATGCCGGAAGGGCGCATCTCAAGGGTGAAGTTAGAATGACATCCGGTTTGGGCTTGCTCAATGGAGTAATTGTAGATTCTCACTTCGATAAACGCGGTAGATTTGCACGCCTCGCGCAGGCAGTTGCTGCGAACCCGGGTGCAATTGGTATCGGATTGGGAGAAGATACCGGTGTTATTGTTCGCAATGGGGAAGACATTGAAGCTATTGGAAGTGGTGCTGTTACCATTGTAGATGGCAGGCATATTTTACATAATAATATTGCGGATATCGAATTTGGAATGCCCATTTCTGTTGAAGGTTTGGTAGTGCATATTTTAAGCATGGGAAATACTTATAATTTTAAAACGCGGGTATTCTCAGAGGGAAATGTACCTGTGCCGGTTGGTCATCCTTTAGAATAGGATAGCCGCAACGGTATCAACAATTAAATTGTTTCTATAATTCTGCGTTTTTAGCGCTTAAAATAGAAAGTAAGTTACTTTAATGTAATTTCTAAATCTTCATAGATTCCATTTTGCGGCAAGTAGTTTAAGAGTTGCGCTTGGTGCTTTTCCTGAATTCCAGGTCAAACTGAAGTGTAACATTTTTTCTCCATAGCGTTTCATAGTTGAAATAAGAAATGAAAAATACGCTTTTCTCTGGAATTAATTCCCGCATTTTATTTCTGTTTTTATTTTTGTTATTTTTTGTTCATTTTACAAAAGCGCAACTTGGACACAATACACCATTTATATTGCAACCTTTGTCCTGGAATCCAGCATTTGCCGGCACTGCACGTTGTGATTATGGTGCTGCGGGAAGGGTGATTTCAAATTTTGGAACCAATTTAAATGGCAATAATAAATTGGATATGTCATGGGATCAACATCTGCCCTGGCTTGGTGGTGCGCTTGCCGTTCATTTTCAAAGGGAAAAAAATTCATTACAGCAATCTTATTTATTTCAGACAACCTATAATTATTTATTGCCAATCAACCGCAGGTTATTCATACAAATAGCCGTACAACCCGGATACTCTTTTGCGAAGCTCAACTTGCTTTCCAACGAATTTATTCAATTGAATGAGCAACTGAAAATGAACAACCCGGCAGAATTGAAAATGAGAATGCACCAATTGAATTTTAATACAGGTGCTGTGCTGTATAATGATAAATTTTCATTTGGAATTGCTGCATGGAATGTGATTCAGAAAGATTCGCAATCGTGGAATTACCTGATGCCAATGTTTCAAAGAAAATTTTCAATAAACGGAAGTTATAAGTTTCAATTGGATCACAGCAGATTCAATTCGGATTATTTGAGTCCGGTGATCATGACTCACAGCAATTATCTCATCCATTATGGTCTGATATGGGAAAACAATCAAACGATTGCCGGGATGTTTCATCAGTATAATTGGGGAAATAAACAAAGCGAATTTTCTCTGATTGCGGGATATATTCATAGAAGATTTTCAATAAAATATTTTAATAATTTCAGTTTTCAGACAAAAGAATGGACCCAACATGGATTGTCTTCATCCATTTCCTGGTGTGTACCACCCGGGATTCAACCTTTCCGTCCTTTGAAGTGTCCGGATTGGGGTGGGGTCTCTATGTACTACCAACATCCCAGATTTATGCAACAGCAAAACGGGAATAATACAGGCAACCAAACGGTTCCGCTTTTTTACAAAAGCGCACCTGCTAATGGATCCCTAACTGCAGCTATTATCGATGATTTCGCAAAATGGGATTTGTGGTCAGCAGACTCAAATGAATTATTCAAAACAGGCAGCAAATGGGAACTATGTGCTAAAAATCGCTATTGTGTGCAGGTAATGAATACGCGTGGTGAAGCACTTCAGGGAGCTAAAGTGGAATTGAAAAGTGGCAATAAATCTGCTTATAAAGCAGTCACCGACAATACAGGAAAATGTGAGTTATGGCTGGATCCGAAATTCGGAGAGGAGGATGAAGCACCAAAGCAAGTATTGGTAAAATTTGGAGATTCAGAACAATGGATATCTGAACCTAAGCTTTTTTCTAAGGGAATGAATCGTGCAGTTTTTGATGTAAAATGCGGTGCAAATAAAAAAGCAGATGTTGTGTGGATAGTAGATGCAACCGGCTCTATGTCAGATGAAATTGATTTTTTAAAGAAAGACCTGAACAAAATAATAAATACTTTACACGAAAGCAATCAGGGTTTGGATCTCGCTATGGGAGCCGTATTTTATAAAGCACCTGGCTGTTCGTACAAAGTATTAAAATCGGATATCGATAAGGATACGAAAAAAACCATCGAATTTATCAGCAGTCAAAATGCAAATGAAGGCGGGGAAGAGAGTGTAGAACTGGCATTGGATGCTGCGGTGAATCAGCTAAACTGGAGGGAGGGAAGCATGCGAATTGCATTTCATGTTTTGGATGAGCCACCTGCATCCGGAGATGAATATCAGAAAATTTTCAGAGATGCGGTGATCCAATCCGCCGAAAAAGGGATTCGAATGGTTCCGATAATTGCAAGCGGTACATATGATGCATCACTGGAATATCTGATGCGAAATGTAGCACTTCTCACAAATGGAAAAACCATTTTTCTTACAGACCATAGCGGAATTGGCGACCACCATATGGAACCTACCACAGATCAATATGAGGTTGAATTTTTGAATCACATTATTTTAAGAACCATTACGGAAATGACTTTTATTGCGGATTGCGGTTTTCAAAAAATGAATCTTAAAAATTGGGAGGTTAAACCAATCACTACCGTGTATTTAAAGGAGTACATCCACTATCCGGATTCAGTTTCACCGGATTCGACCAATAGAAATTATTCTACTTTTGAGTTTGCTGAAAACAACAATCTGGAAGATGAAAAAAATGTACGCAAAAAAGTGCAAATGCAATTTCAGGTTTATCCAAACCCGGTATCCGAAACCTTGATGTTCAAAAATGAATCTTTTCGCGGAGAAATAGCTTTATTGGATTTGAATGGTAAACGGTTGAACAGAATAAATGTAGATAAAGACGGAATCATTGAAATGTCTGTAACACAATATCCGTCGGGAATTTATTTTTTGCGATACGCTTCGGGAAATACTTTTGGACAAACCAAAATCATTGTTCGCCATTATTCAGAATAAATCGCAGTTTCCATATTCGCATCATCACACCATCCGCGATACATTCCGGCTGAGTTAAAGGGCAATTCCAGATTTCCATATTTATCAATGGCAATTAATCCGCCTTCACCCCCAATTGCTACCAATTTTTGCATCACTACCAAATCACAGGCTTCTTTTAAACTCAGACGTTTGTATTCCATCAGACAACTGATGTCGTACGCTACGACAGCGCGCATATAAAACTCGCCATGACCGGTACAACTTATGGCGCAAGTTTGGTTATTTGCATAGGTTCCGGCACCAATTATCGGAGTATCGCCAATTCTACCCCAGCGCTTGTTGGTCATACCGCCGGTACTGGTCGCTGCCGTCAGATTCCCGTGGATGTCCAAAGCGACAGCACCTACTGTTCCGAATTTTTTTTCCGTATGATCCAATTGAGTTTTGTTTGTATTTTTAATTTCCTGCCATTGATCAAAACGGTATTCATCATGGAAATAAGTATCGCTTTCAAAATTCATATTTTTCATCTTTGCAAAGGATTCAGCCCCGGCGCCGCTTAGTAATACATGTTCGCTTTCATCCATTACCTTTCTTGCAAGTTCAATAGGATTTCGAATGTTTGAAATACAAGTTACTGCACCCGCCTTGAGATTTTTTCCATCCATTATTGCTGCGTCCATTTCATGTTTCCCTTCATGGTTAAAAACAGAACCTTTACCCGCATTAAAAAGGGGATTATTTTCTAAAAGAATAACAGCCTGTTCTACAGCATCCAATGCTGTGCCTCCATTTGAAAGAATTGTTTTGCCTTTTTCCAAAGCACTTTGAAGTCCGTTTAAATATGCCAATTCCTGTTCGGGTGAAAGCATATGTTTCTCTATGGTACCTGCTCCACCGTGTATTGCAAATTTGTATGCTGACATTGCCGCAAAAATACAATTAATCAACAACTCCGGATCCGATTAAATGGTCCCAGTTATGGATTGCAATTTCACATTGTTCATCCTTTTTGAATTTAAATTTACAAGTATGGATAGTTGGAAACCTGAATGTATGAGAGTGGTGGAACTTGATCCCAAAAAAAATAATTAAGGTGCAATGGTAAATTGCACACTGCTGTGTTGTCCGAGATTGTCCGTAACAGTTAACTTGTGTTTTCCCGGGTCAGGATGTGCCAGCATTTGATGAATGGTTTTTGTTGAACCCATATAGTTTTCATCCAGATGCCAATATACTTCTGCTTCTGAATCGCGATGTGTAATTTCTAATACCATTTCACCCGCAGCATTGGATTTTGGGTCGGATAAAATAATTTGAGACCCCGACAACGGGTAAATGATATGAATATTATTTTCTGTAATGCCGCAGCCCGGGAAGTATTCCGGAACATCTTGAATCATATGATGTTCTTTATAGTAACGCAACACCAAAGGTGGTAGGAGCAAAAATGTATCCGATTGCAACGCATTTACTGCAAAACAATTGGTATTTGCCTGGTATTTTTTATCCGGACTTAAATGTAAAATTTGATGCATTCTACAGGGTTTTACATTTTCACAGGATTCCGGAAATAATTGTTCCGATACATGCGGACAACTGCTGGAAGCGGGATTTCCGGTTTCCGAACAAATCGCAATTTTTTTCATATGAAATCCCTGTGGGAACCATGCATTTTTCCCGGGCAAAACTGAAAATATATCCAACATTAATGGTGCTGCTGCTTTACTGCCGGTGAGACCTGCCTGCCCTTCTCCGTTTGCATTTCCGATCCAAACACCAACTGTATATTCCGGTGTAATTCCAATTGCCCAACCATCGCGAAATCCAAAACTTGTACCTGTTTTCCAGGCAATTTTTCTGGCGGATTCAAACAATTTCCAATTGCCTTCTTCATCCGGTCTGTTCAGCTCTGTCAGGGCATCCAAAGTTGCCAATACACATTCCCGATTCCATTTCGGGTATTTTTTTGAAGATTTTTTATTGCGTAGAATTTGCAATTCTGAAGGGCTTTGATTGGAAGCTACAGCACCGAGATTTCTATACGCATTGGTCATTTCCATCAAAGTAACTTCTGCACCTCCGAGAATTAATGTTAGTCCGTAGTGGGTTGCATTATTTTGAATATGTGAGAGACCCCAATTGTAAATTCTGTCTCTAAAACGCGCGTTACCATAATCATTGAGCAACAAAACAAATGGAATATTCAGACTGCGACTCAGTGCCTGGTTTGCCGGAATTGCACCTTCGAATTTTTTGTTAAAATTTTTGGGCGCATAATTTCCAAATTGACTGGGTACATCATATAACAGGGTTTTTGGAGTGATGATACCTGCCTCCATGCTGCTTTCATACAGTAATGGCTTTAATATACTTCCCGAACTTCTGGCCGCTAATACGCAATCTACCTCACTACCTTCCTGCAAATTTCGCTCAGAAATATTTCCGATATACGCCAGAATTTCTCCTGTTTTTGTAGAACTTACCAATACGGCACCATTCATAATCTGATTTCCGGAAAGTACCTGATGGTGTCTTTGGGCAATGCGCAAAACCTGATCCTGAAGACTTTTGTCTACGGTACTTTCATAGGTATTTCCTCTTCCGTTTTGTTGCATTAATGTGGCCATCAAATGAGGTGCTGCAGACAATAATTGCAATGGTTTTCCGGGTACTTTTTCGCAAAATGCCAGTTCCATTTGTGTGGCATCCAATTGCTTATTATCGAATAGTCTTTTTAATAGCCGATTTCTTTTTGCGGTTAGCTTTATTTGATTCTTGCCCGGGTATAATAATCCGGGAGCATTTGGAAGTACGGCCAGGGTTGCGCATTCTGCCCAACTGAGTTTGTTGGCATTTCGTCCATAATAACGCCAGGCCGCAGCATCAGCACCCACAACATTATTCCCGAAAGGAGCATTGGACAAATACATATCCAGAATTTCAGATTTGGAATACCGAATTTCCAACCTTGTGGCGATAATCATCTCATGGATTTTATTGAAAATATTTCTGCTTTTGTGTTTGCATAACATTCTTGCCACCTGCATGGTAATAGTACTTCCTCCGCTTACCATTCTTTTGTTGCGCCAGTTTTGTGAAATGGCCCTTCCAATGCCCCGCATACTAATGCCGTGATGCTTGTAAAACCCACGATCTTCAAATTCGATAATTGCAACCTTCAGTTTTTCCGGAAACTGGTGTGAAGAATGAAAACGCCATTGCCCGTCTTTAGCAACTCTTGCCTCCAGCATTTGTCCATTTCTATCATACAGAACGGTGCTGTAAGGTCCGTTAAATGGTTTAGTGGGCAGACAAAAGATATACCAGATAGAAAAAATAAGGATTACAGCAAGATAAATGCGATAGCGTTTTCGAAAATGTCTGGTGATTCTTCGAATCATGGCTCTAAGTTGCTCCGGAATTAATTGGAAATATTTTTAAATGATTAAACGAGGCTAACCATCCATTAATTGTTAGCGTAAATCAGATAAGTGCACATTTGGTTTTACTGTGTCTTTTTTCATCAATTCCCGGGTTTTTGGATTCATCAAAAATGCTTTAGGTTTGAATAATTGAAAACCACTGCAACATATGTTTGCCTGATTCTGAGTATTTGGTGCATGCGGTTAAATGCGCAACAATATCAAATGCGCAACTATTCGGTGAAAGAAGGAATTGGGCAATCGCAGGTTTTTAGTTTGTTGCAGGACCGCCGTGGCTATTTGTGGATGGGAACCCGGGGTGGTGGTTTAACCCGTTTTGATGGTGTGGAATTTACCCATTACACCACCAAAGAAGGCCTGGTAAATAATTATATATATAAAATAATTGAAGATAAAAACGGGAATTTGTGGATTGCAACAAGTGGTGGAATCAGTTATTTTAATGGGAAAAGCTTCATAAATTTCAGAAATACCGGAAACCTCTCGGATGTTTTTGACATATGTTTGGATTCGCATGGGACCTTGTATGCAGCAACAGGTACAGGATTGTTTCAATTGCATGTTCCGAAACCATTCGTTAAAATAGCTTCAGTATTTGAAAAACTGGCATTCGTTTCAGAGGCCGTTTACTCAGTAGCGGCAGATCGGAACGACAAAATATGGTTTGGCACAGCAAAAGGTGTTTATCGGTTGCAATCGGGCAATAAAAAAGATTTATTTTTATCAGGTAGATATATCAATAAAATTTATTGTGACCATTCCGGAAAGATTTGGGTTGGTACTTATGGCAATGGATTGTTTTATTGGAGTAATGATAAATTCAGGCAGTTTCTTCCAGGAAAATTCCCTGAAATGAAAGAAGTGTATGAAATTTATCAAGATAAAAAAGGAGAATTTTGGTTTGGAACCCTGAGTCAGGGAATTTACAGGTATGATACTTTAACAAAAAGAATTACCAATATCAGGGAAAAGGATGGCCTGTGCAATAACCATGTGCGTTGTATCATTTCAGACCGGGAAGGGAATTTTTGGTTTGGTACTTCCGGTGGTGGTGTCTGTCATTACTTTGGAATGCCATTTACGCATTACGACAGAGAAAGCGGGTTGCCCGGGAATTTTATTTATTCCGTGTTTGCAGACAAAAAGAAAAGAATTTGGGCAGGTACCTCAAATTTGGGAATTGCGCTCCTGGATAGCGGGAAATTCAAAACATTCGGTGCAGAGAATGGATTTATCAATACCAAAGTAAAATCCATATTAGAAGATGGTTCGGGTAATTATTATCTGGGTACGGAAGGGGATGGATTGTATCAAATGAAATTCATCAGGAGCGATAGTTTTCATATACAAAAAATAAAATTATTGAGAAATGCATTCGTTCGCGGAATGTGTCTTTCACAGGATGGAAGCATTTGGGTGGCAACGGCAGGCCTTGGATTGTACCATTTGGAAAAAGGAGAGAAGGATCCGGAAAATTTGGTGATGAGTCATTACACTGAGGCTGAAGGTATTTTGAGTAACCGATTGGTTTCTGTTTGTGAAGACGGTTCCGGAAATATTTGGTATGCTACTGAAAGTAATGGGGTAGGTATATTTGAAAAAGGAGAATTAAAACATCATTCAACTTCGGCAGTATTAAAAAATATTCCATTAAGATCACTGGTGATGGACCGTTTGGGTTATTTATGGGCGGGTACTGCGGGTGAAGGAGTATATTGCTGGAAACCGGGTGAAATTCCCCAGATATCGGCATTCAGGGAGCGCAATAAACAATTGACTTCCCAAAATATGTATCTCATTGCCTTCGATACAAAAGGAAATGTTTTTTTGGGCTCGGAATCAGGTTTAGATTACATAGAACTGGATAAAAATCGCAAATGGATTTCTGTTAAACATTATGGTAAAAGTGAGGGATTTTTAGGAATTGAAACCTGCCAGAATGCGGTTGCAGAAGATGTCAACGGGAATATATGGTTCGGAACAGTGAACGGACTTACTTCATGCAATCCGGCGGCATTTACGAAAAACCCGATAGCACCTGCATTGGGTTTATCCGGTATACGCTTATTTTATAAAAACATTTCGCAAACCACCTTTCACAGTTCTATATCTAACTGGGGAGAAGTTAAACTTCTGGATTTGCCTCATGATCAGAATCACATCACTTTTGACCTCAGGGCAATTTCTTTTTCCAATCCGGGAAATGTAGCATACCAATGGAAGCTGCAGGGTTTCGATCCACAATGGTCGCCGGAAAGCAGACAGAATTATGTTACCTATTCTAACATTCCTCCAGGAGATTATGTGTTTTTGGTAAAAGCGAGAAACAGCGATGGGGTTTGGAACCAGACACCACTTTCCATCCCTGTTTCCATACATGCACCATTTTGGCAAACCTGGTGGTTTCGGACAATGATAATTACCATTTTAGCTTTTATTATTTGGATTGTTTTTCGTGCCCGATTCAATACACTTCGCAAGAAAGCCCGCGAAGCGGAAACCAGACTTATTTTGGACAAAAAAGTTTCGGATTTGGAACATCAGGCATTGCGATTGCAAATGAATCCGCATTTTATTTTTAACGCGCTCAATAGCATACAGTCTCAAATTGGAGAGCAAAATGAACAGCGCGCTCGTTATTATCTGGCGAAATTCGGTAGGTTGATGCGACAGATTCTGGACAATTCCAGAAAGCAATATATTTCGCTGAAAGAAGAAGTGGAAACATTGGAAAACTATTTGTTGGTGGAGAAATTCAGCAGCGGTGACACCTTTGATTATGAGATAAATACGGATCCAAATATGGATATGGATTTCATCAAAATACCGCCCATGTTATTACAGCCTTTTGTGGAGAATTCCATCAAACACGGGTTTAAAAACCTTCAACAAAGACGTGGAAATATTCTGATAGAATTCAGGGAATTAGAACACAAACTCATATGTACCATTTCAGACAATGGAGTGGGACGAGAGATCGCGCAGGAGCGGGCAGACAGCGAAGGAGAGAGTTACCATGAAAGTACGGCACTGAAGGTGATTCGCGAAAGGCTGATGTTGATGGATCCCGGTAATGCAGAACCCAAAATAGATATACAGGATTTATACAGCAAACAGGGGATTCCCTGTGGAACAAAAATTACAATAGAAATACCAATTAGTTAAAATGAAAGCCATCTTAATTGACGATCTGGAACAAGCGAGAAATACACTGAAAAAGGATTTGGAAACCTATGCACCGGATATTGAAATAATAGGAGAGGCATCTGGTGTGGTGGAAGGAGCGAGGTTACTTCGAAATACCAGTCCTGATATTGTTTTTCTGGATATTCAAATGCAGGATGGAAGCGGTTTTGATTTGTTGGATATTCTACCCCAAATCCCATTTCGCATTATATTTATTACAGCCTATGATGCCCATGCAATCAAGGCATTTCGTTATGCAGCTATCGATTATCTGATGAAACCGGTAGATCCGGATGAATTGGTTCAGGCATTGGATAAGGCCAGAAATCAGAAAAAAAATGAAAGCAGCAAGTATAATTTTCTAAATGAAACATTAAAATCCGGGAATAAGCCACAAACACGCCTGGCACTGAACACTCTGGATAAAATTCATATCGTAAATATTGATGAAATCATCCGGTGCGAAAGCAGTGTGAATTACACCGAATTCTTTTTTACAAATAATAAAAAATTACTGGTAACCAAAACCCTGAAGGAATATGAAGATATATTAACTCCTTTGGGATTTTTCAGGGTACACCAAAGCCATTTGGTAAATACAAAATTCATAACGGAATTTGTAAAAACAGATGGTGGACATTTATTGATGAAAGACAATACAACCATTCCTGTAAGCACCCGGCGCCGCGCTGAGGTTGTAAAAATGCTGGAAGCACTTTAATACCGCGAAACCCGTCGTTGGTGCTCATGTCCTGCAGGCGTAGCGCAGGACCACCAACGACAAATAACCATTGTAAAGTTTCTTCAATCAATATGACTTAATTAATCAACAATAGAATATGTTATATTCGTATTATTATGAAATTCGGGAGATTCGCAACAATTATTACCTTTTTCTTAATTTTTCTGCAAAAAGCAAACGGTCAGAACTACGGTCTAAAAATAATTAATGTTCGGGATTCACTTGAGATTGATTCAACTGTTTTGAAATTTGACAAATGTTGGTATGGATTAATGTCTTCATATGGAACAGACAGTGCGATATATTTTTCAGATTGTAATATATGCAAGGATAGGAAACATCCATTAATCTCTTTCAATTTTATTCAAGGAGTAGATATCCCATTTCATATGGCCTTTAATTATAATTTAATTGGGAAACAAAAGTACACCGATTCTCAATATGCATTTCAGCTGGACTTGGACTGGATGCAATATTCGGTATTGTTTAATATGAAATCACTTAAGATTTCCGACTTTTCAGATGTGAACTATTATCAATGGGAATCTAGAAAGTACAAAAATATATTAATTTATCATCCTTCATATTTTAGAATTAATGAGAAAGGATTGAAAAAAGGTTATTCAAGAATAAAATTTGCAATGAAAGATTTAGATCTAAGTTTGGATTCATTTTATAATCAACAAATAGTTTCATTTTCAAGTTTTAGCTTTCCAGATGTGGATAGATATATTGGTACATTGGCACAATCCAATTATTTTAATATTTATGCTTTTTATGGTGGAATGGCTGATCCTTATAACCGGATAGTCTTATCCGGTATTTCACAACCTTTTCATGTACATGAATTGTTACATTTTGCTATCTACCTCAAAACCTGTAATTTCATAGCTGAAGGATTGGCCACGTATTATGGCGGTACTGGAAAGTCAGGTTATAAAGAATTGAGCCAAAAAGTTAGAAATACATTGCAGACAAATTCAATTCAAACATTTGAGGCTTTTTGGAAATTTAACAATATGGATTTTGGATCTATGAGAGGGCATTATGTTGTAGCTGCTTTGGTGTTGGATAAGGTAAAACGTGACTTTGGTATTTCAAAGTATAGAGAATTTGTAAGGAGTTGCACAACTCAGGAAAATATGCTTACTTATCTTCAATTGTTATATCCAAACCTAAATGAGCAAGATTTATTTCAAATTCTCATATACAATTAGCACAAAAAAAGCCTCCATTCGGAGGCTTTTTTTGGAAGTAAAAAAACAAAACAAAAACACCAATAACCTAATTATACACCCGACGCTTTCACAATTTTTATCTTTTTTCCGATAGCTCTGCAATGAATGCCTTCATCGTACATGGCTTCTGCCTGTGGAGATGGAAGGTAAAATTCTCCTTCAAAAGATGCGTGCAATCGTATTTTAAATGTTTTACTTTCATTGGGATTCAAATCAAAATAAAAGTACACCCTGTCATCCCGCATGTTGGCATATCGCGCAGGATAATCTGTTCCACCAAACAATCTGGAATCCATAATTTCCCAACCGGATGGAAATATTTCTTTTAATGCCATTTCCTGATAAACTTTATTTCCTGTATTGATCAATTGTACATTCGCTACAAAGTCCTGGCCCAGGGCAATTTTCGATTCATTCAATACTGCACCATTATCATCCGTAAAATACCAGCTCATATTCAATCCTTTTTGTTCCGCCAGTTCATTGTTTTCTAATGCACTACCTCTGAGAATCTGCCTGAGATATACCAAAGTACTTCCATTGTTTTTTACCATGATTTTGTTATTATTTCCTAATTGTTTTTCCGGAAATACAAATCGCGTAAATGATTTTGAACCTCCGGTATTCCAAACTTTTCCGCCGGATTCTGTTAATGAAACCTGCATTTGTTTGTCATTGACACCTGCCCAGGTGCATATCGCTTTCAGACAGGTTGCAGCTTCCTGGGTAGAACGCTGAGAAGAAGAATTTATTTCCCCAACAACATAATCAAATAACCCTTGCGAACCGGCTTGTCTGTTCATATTCGCCATGCATTCCAAAATCATCGCTTTGTCTCTCAAATCACTTCCAAAAGTGTATCCCAATTCGTTGTATTTGGGAACATTCCAACTCAAATTGGCAACCAGGGATTTACTTACTTCTGATTTACCACATAATGCATATGCGGATGCGAGTTGCCAGGTACTGGCAATACCAATATTACTTTCTTCACGCAAATTATTCATGGCGCCCATTTCCGGTTTTCCCGCCAATGCCAACAAATACAGGCGGTAAGCCTGGGTTTGACAATTTCCTTCATCGGCACGGAAATAATAATATGCGTAATCTTTTCTGCTCCAGTTTTTGGCAATATTTTGCTGGTATTGTATCCATTTATCTTTCATATATGGAGGAATTGCATATCCATATTTCTCTGCTTCCAATAAAAAATTCCCTGCGTAATTAGATCCCCATGCATTGCTCTCATTTTCACCCGGCCAATATGCAAATCCGCCATCGGAAGTTTGAAAAGATCTGTATCTTTTTAATGCCGCCAGAATATTGGTTTGTATAGCCTGACTTTCGTCTTTGTTTAAATTCATTATTTTATTTAAATATAATTGTGCAAATACTGCAGATGTGGTCTGTTCAATACACCCGTGTGGATATTCAATCAAATATTCCAATCTGCTTTGCAAACCATAAACCGGTAAACTTGAAAGCTGAACAGACATAGAATTACTTCCTTTCACACCAAACCAGTTTGCAGGTAATTCAGCTGACTCTCCCGGTTTTAATACGAAATCATGGTTGCGCGATTCCAGTGGATTGGGACATCTTATTTCCACCTCCTGAGATTCAAATGAATGAAATTTTCCTGCCTGTACGTCCACCCGAAATTTCAAAATTCCAATTGCTTTATTGGTTTTTAAATCAAAATAAACCATCTCTTCACCAGGCTGTTTGAACAATATTTCTGCACTATTACCACCGGTGACCTGAGCTTCTCCGCTAACCTGAAACTTTACTGTAGCGTTGGTAATGGATTTATCCATTGCAAAAACTGTAATTGGAATTTTCAATGTTTCATTTGGACCCAATACCCTTGGTAAATTTGCCAAAACCATCAATTCTTGCTTTACCAAAACAGTTTTTTCGCAATTCCCATAAGCATGATTCCCTTTTGCAACCACCATTACACGCACTGAACCTATATAATTAGGAATTTTAATTTTATGTTCTTTTCGCTGTCCTGCGGGTAAATAAAATGGACCGATAAACCGCACCATGGGTTTAAAACGCTGGGCTTTGGATCCATTTTCTTCATCATAAGAACCATCCCCTCCAATGCTCAAAAGTTTGTCCATCTTCCCACTATGCGCACCTATTACGGCGTCATATAAATCCCAGGTTTTAACACCCAGTGCTTCCTTTGCAAAAAATCTGGAATGCGGATCCGGAGTCTTAAAATGGGTGAGATCCAGCAAACCGTCATCCACAATTGCCAAGGTATAATACATGGCTTTTCCTGAAATTTCAGAAACGGAAACCCTCGCTTCTTTATCCGGTTTAAATTCGTTTGCGGAAATAATTACCGGTTGAATTTTTGTTGCCGGATCAAATATTTCTACAGGAATTACACCGTACATCCGAATGGGTAAATCGTGAATCGTTTGCAGATGGGGTTGAATCAAACTCACGTGTATATATGTGTTTGGACTCATTTCCAGCCCTGCACGTATACTACAATGCGTTTCCCTGTCCATTGTATTTATCCAGAATTTTTGTACTACTTTTTTACTGGTCTCCAAACTAATCAACGCCCTTCCACCTGCCTTACTGGGAAATGTAAGTTTAATTTCTTCTCCTGTTTTGTATTTGGATTTATCAGTGGATAATGCGAGTAAAGTAGCTGCATCATTTTCTAAATTATTCTGTCTTCCCCAATAAGGATAGTCATACATAATTATGCTCCCGGTTTCATGCTCGCCACTTTCATCACTTACCAATACCAGAAAGCGACCCCATTGATTGGCAGGTATACCGAACATAAAACTTGCACTTCCATTTACAGCCTGAACCAATGTATCAAAATACTGATAGGTTGCCGGTCTGGATAAATAATTGGATTCATGGTCTTCACTTTGATCATACCACCATTTCCAGTCAATTTTAAATATGCGTATTTTTATATTTTTTGCAGCAATTTTATTGGATTTATCATCGATGCATACCAATTCAAACTTGGCTTTTTTACCGGATTCCAGCATGTTGTTATCCTGATTGGACGGCACATACAGACCAAAATATTTTTTAAACGGATACAGCAAACTTTCACTTTTATCCATATTTACATTGCCACTTTTTTCAGTGACTTTAGAAATAAATGAAGCTTGCATTACTCCGGGAGCATCTTTGAAATTCGTATATTCAGTAATGATTTCAGTTTTTCCGTGTTCATTCAAATAACCGGAAAATGCAGTTCCGCGATATTGGAAGTTTTTGCGCAGCGGAGATTCAAAAATGTAATCTTTAAATTTTTCAAACGCATTCCTTTTGGGTTTCAATACAAGTTCAACCTGAGCCTGCAGGTTGGGGGCTTCTGCGCCATGCAGCCATTTTACCTGCATTTCCGTTTTTTTATTTTCAGATACTTGCAATCCGTTTTCAGGAAAATTCATTTGGATTTTCAAATGATTTGGCTTTACAGTTTCTATGTCAATATTTTTTGTAACCATAAGGTTACCTAATTGAATTCTGACTTCATAATTTCCGGTTGGTGCTGCATTTCCTGTAACCAGGGGAATAGCGGCTATATCTCCGTCACCAAGTTTTAGCGTTTTCTTCTCCAGCAACTGTCCTGAAGGATCTCGGAATTCCAGGATGAATGGATGGTATTTGGGTAAATTGGATGTTCCCTGATCCAAAATAAATGTGAGATAAATACTATCTCCAGGTCGCCAAACCCCTCTCTCACCATAAATAAATCCCTTCAATCCCTTTCTGGTTATTTCTCCATCCACATCAAACCTGCTCATGCTTTTGCTAAGGTTCGGAGTTAGTTTTAGATAACCTCTTTGTTTCCCTTTTTTAGCAACAAGTAAAAAGGGACGTGCAGGCAATTGTACCTCGGCCATACCCAATTCATTACTGGTGGTTTTTACCAATAATTGTTTGGTATAATCGTAGAACTCAATTGTTGTATTAGATTCTGGAGCTGCTGTAATTAAATTACTTACAAAGGCATATCCTTTTTTTTCTGAATCTCCTTTATAAATAATTCCAAGATCACTTGCCAGAATGTTGCGGTTTATTGCTTTACCATAATAGTAATTATTGGTGCATGGGTCTTTTTCCCCGTTATCATCATAATATTCGTCATATCCATAATATCTGGAATCATAATCTATGTCTTCCCTAAATGAATTGGTACTTAAAAAATCGTTCGCATCTTCCTCTTCTTCCTCGTTCCAGTTATATCCTGCCTGGTGTTCCTGCTCACAACCACAATCGGTATAAGAGGCGCGAAAACGCATACTTACCCTGTACAAACTACCAATATCAGTTTGAATTAATTTGCTCAAATCCAATATGTTTTTTCGCCACTGCAGCATTTGTGCAGAATCTGTAATTCCCAGATCTATTTTCTTTTCGAATATTACTTTACCAACTCTCGACATGCCATCCTCCCCATCCAGATCGTTAACCTGCAAAAATTGATGCATGTTGTTCTCAAATATTTTTATCACGCGTATATCTACTGAGCGCAATCCGATGCTTTCAACAGGGATTCTCAAACCCTGGGAATTGGGGAGTATATTCCCATTTCCGCTCATTCTCAAGCCAGGCTTTGGTTTTACAAATTCTTCTTTAGTTTCCTGTTCTTTAGCCATACCTACTCTTGCAAAATTTTTCAATCCTTTGCGTATATGTATGGTTTTACTTCCTACCAACCTCGTTGGCAGAAAAACATGAATGACATTTAAATTACTGGAAAAAGTCAATGGATCTTTATAGCCTTCAATGCTTATATAATTGGCAAATTCCTGATCCGGAAAAATGGGATCTGTAAAATGCAATTCTATTTCCTGGTCTCCGTTATCTTTTATTCTGGTACTTTCCAATGAAAAATCTCCAAGAGGAAGCACAGCAAACTCCATTTCACCTTTGGATTCGGAAGAAATAACTTTACCGTTCCATTTCAAAAAAACGGTGGAATGGCTTTCCAATCTTTGGATACTATCGAAATAGAATTTGTATAATTTATCATCCTGTTTTTCAATGCGAAGGGGTAAATTTCTATCATCCTGTTTTGCCGAAATGATTTGAGATAATTTGCTGGTATCAAAATAATCTGTGGATTGAATGGTACCTGATAAATATTGAAATTCGGCTGAATATTCGCTGTAGTTTACCAATCCGGACGACTCGGTATGCAAACGGATTTCCCAGGTACGAAATTGATATTCCATATGCCTGTACGCCGAAGGAACATCTGCAACTCTGTGTAATTTAAACAGCACTGTATACAGTTTATCACTTTCCAAATCTTCATTTGGAATAAATTCAATTACCCTGGAGTTAAGCCAATGTGCACGTCCGTTTATCTCCGGTTCGAAGGTGAATATTTCCTTTAATATGTTGCTGTCAGGCAGCGTATTCTCTGTTACGAGGGCAGCAGTATCTGTTTCACCTGAGTGTTGGTTTACATTATTATTTTGTGAATTTCCTTTATAATCTGATGCCAGTTCTATTCGAATAGGATCACGTTTGCCAATCACCCCTCCGGTATAACCGGAAACCCATTTATAATATGCCGGATCCACTTTAATAATGCGTGGTCCACGATTGCGACAAGTGAGAAAAACGATAACCAGTAAGGAAAATAATAAGATTACTGTTCTAGCTGTTTTCATAATTTGAGGTATTCAAATTTGAACACAGCTGTACCTATTAATTTTTACAAATGATTATTCGTAGCCGGATAATTATTATGTGCGGAAAAGAAGAGACAGTTGGGAGATGTGAGAAGTCAGAAGTAAAATGCAAACAGCCAATCGAAGACGAGTCCTCGTTGTTGGTGTTCGCTTTCAGCTTCTTTGGTTATTTGCGTTGATGTTTATCGGGCTGAAAGCCACCAACAACGCATAGCCTTAAAGTATGTGGGATGTCCGATGTGAGAAGTCAGATGTTTAAGACAAACAGCCAATCGAAGACGAGTCCCGTTGTTGGTGTTTATTTCAGCAACTTTGGTAATCGTAGATTTTGTTATACCGCTGAAAGTCACCAACAACGCCAAGTTTAGTACAAAACTTCGGGGATACCTTAACAACTGTTATACGGCTGAAAGCCACCAACAACGCAGAGGGAGATCTTAAACTGCCAACGCCTTATTGGCTGCGCGTTTTCTTTCGTTTTCGTCAAGCAAAATTTTGCGCAAACGAATGCTCTCAGGGGTTACTTCCACGAATTCATCTTCCTGAATATATTCCATCGCAGCTTCCAGTGTAAATTCAACCGGAGGTGCCAGAACGGTATTGTCATCTTTGCCTGCAGCACGGAAGTTGGTCATTTGTTTTGCGGTGCAAATATTAATCACCAAATCACCGGGTTTAATATGTTCGCCAATAATTTGTCCAGTATAAACTTCTACACCCGGATGAATAAAGTAAGTTCCGCGATCTTTCAGTTTGTCCATACTATACCCCGTTGCAGCGCCTTTTTCTTTACTAATCATTACACCGTTTATACGCCCGGGCATAACACCTTTATATGGTTCATAGGCTTTTAATCTGTGAGCCATAATAGCTTCACCCTGTGTAGCTGTTAACATATTGCTGCGCAATCCCATCAGACCTCTGGATGGAATTTCAAATTCCAGACGTACCATATCTCCTTTGGGCAACATACTCAGCATTTCGCCTTTGCGCTGGCTTACGAGTTCAATTACCTTGCCGCTGCTTACTTCGGGAACATCTACCGTTAAAACTTCTATTGGCTCGCAGTTTACACCATCAATTTCTTTAATAATTACGCGAGGTTGTCCTACCTGCATTTCATATCCTTCCCGTCGCATGGTTTCCACCAAAATGCCCAGATGCAATACTCCGCGTCCAAATACCAGAAATTGATCTGCACTTCCGGTTTCTTCCACGCGCATCGCGAGATTTTTTTCCGTTTCTTTCATCAGCCTGTCGCGAAGGTGACGGCTGGTTACGAATTTTCCTTCCTTTCCAAAAAATGGGGAGTTGTTAATGGAAAACAACATACTCATTGTTGGCTCGTCAATGGAAATCGGTGGCATGCCTTCCGGATTTTCAAAATCTGCAACAGTATCTCCAATTTCGAAATTATCTAATCCGGTGATTGCACAAATATCTCCGGCATCCACATGCGCAGCTCTGGCTTTTCCCAAACCATCAAAAACAAATAATTCCTTAATTCTTGTTCTCACTATTTTGCCATCGCGTTTTACCAGACTTACCGGCATATTTTCATGCAGATGTCCTCGTGTGAGCCTGCCTACAGCAATACGTCCGGTATAATTGGAGTAATCCAATGAGGTGATTTGCAATTGTGGTGTACCATGCAAAGCCACAGGTGGTGGAACAATTTTGAGAATGGTATCCATCAAGTAGGTAAGGTCTGACGTTGGATTTTTCCAATCATCGCCAAACCAACCATGTTTGCCACTGCCATATACGGTAGTAAAATCCAGTTGTTCTTCTGTTGCACCCAGATTAAAAAACAAATCGAAAATATCATCGTGGGTTTTGTCAGGATCGCAATTGGGTTTATCTACTTTATTGATTACCACAATGGCTTTTTTACCCAATCCCAATGCTTTTTGCAAAACAAAACGGGTTTGGGGCATAGGACCTTCAAACGCATCTACCAATAACAACACACCATCCGCCATATTTAAAACGCGTTCCACTTCACCACCAAAATCTGCGTGACCGGGGGTATCAATAATGTTTATTTTTACTCCTTTCCAGTTTACACTTACATTTTTTGCTAAAATGGTAATGCCGCGTTCTCGCTCCAGATCATTGTTGTCGAGGATTAACTCCCCAACTTCCTGGTTTTCCCGGAAGAGACTGGCCTGATGTAACATTTTATCAACCAGGGTGGTTTTACCATGGTCTACGTGGGCTATGATGGCGATGTTGCGGATTTGCATGAAAAATAAAAAGTCCGCGAAATTACGCAAAAATACTGGGATTCCCAGCCATTTGTTGGTCTTTTTTACTCTAAATAAATGGGGACCACCATTCAGTTTTTATTACGATTCACTGTACCTCAATTTAGATCCTGAAAGAATAGATATATTTGTTCATTGAATATGAAAAATACTTTAAGCTTTATTCTTGGTTGCATCTTCACTTCCTCCCTCTTTTCCCAGTCGCCGACTTTTTCAATAGGTTCTGACACTTACAGCTCGCTTGTCGGCGCTACTCCGGTAATGAAGGATTCCGTTTGGGATGATCCGGATGTCTGGAAAACTTCAGAAAGAAATATCCCATTGGGATTTACATTTCATGCATTTGGAAAAAATATCACCACATTTTCATGGGAACAGGCAGGTGTTAGTTTCCGCGATGTAGATACTGTGGTTTATATAGGTTTTAAAGATTTCGATATGTGCGATTTGGGTTATGGAACCCAAAACGCCATGTCGCCTATATCCCGGAAATTAGAAGGTACCGCTGGTTTCCATATCATGAAGCTGGAATGGCGCAGATTCGGAATTTGGGACGATTGGAGTCAGAATGGCAAATTTTCAGATTCCGGTTATGTGCAATTGTGGATTTATGAAAGTTCCAGAAAAATAGAATTGCATTTTGGCAAATCGAATTTCTCAGATTTGACTACTATTTATCCTGACGGTGTTAGTCTTATCGCAGCTAAATATGATGATGATGGTCGCACATCCGGCATTAAACTCGATGGACAGGCTGCTAATCCAACGGTGTATTCCTTTGATGATACCAGCGACAGGTCAATTAAAAGCTGGCCGGTACAAAATACCGTGTATATTTTTTCATTTGGGTCTGCCGGAATGAATGACATTTCGAAAAGTTTGCAAAATGCATATTATTTCGACCATAAATTAATGCTGAAATCTGTGCAAAAAGAAATGTTGAATCTGAACATTTATAATCCCTCCGGACAATGCATTCAGCATGTGGAAGTGCGAGATGGTGTGGCAGAAGTTTCCGATTTAAAACCCGGCATGTACATCGCAAAACCTGATTCAGGTGCGGTAGGATTTTTGCGGTTTGTGGTATTGGAATAAGTTAAATTAAAATATTATCCGCACTGTATAGAACCTTTCTTTTATTGTTGAAAAGATGGGTTTAAATTCTTAGACCAAAGAAATAGCTTTGGATTTCATGAAAACCACGGTGCTTCTGTGCTGCGCATTTTTTGTGTGGCCTGTATTTTCGCAGGAATTCGAATCGGGTGGTGGTTGGTTTCGAATAGGCCAGATTCGTTCACAACTCACCCAGAGACCTGGTAATATTCAAAATTTTATTTACAACTCCAATCAGGGCCAAAGCGAAAGGATGCAATTGCCAAATACGCTTACCGGCCTTCATTTATCTTTTATGTACGGAGGAATCATTAATGAAAAAATGGCAGTTCAGGGTGAGGCAGAATTCATCAATCGATCGGTGGTGGTGAAAAGAAACAGCGACAATTATAAATTTTTATTGCGCATCAACACTTATAGTTTTATCAATACAGGTGGTACAGTAGGATGGCTTAAGTTCGGGGTTTCACTCTTAGATTATACTGTAATTACAATAGCGCATCGTTCAGATAGTATTGTTTCTAACACACTGAGTAAATGGGTGAAAATTTACGATAAGCGTCGTATGATTTCTACCGGAAGTCATTTCAAACTGGGATTGCATGTTCCGCTGGGCAAATTTTTTGCGTTTGAAATACTCGGTGTTTATGGACTTAATTATTTCAAAACAAACAATGGTTTGCCGTTTCGCGCGAACAATTATGGATTGAGTTTTACAGCAGTGATGGGAGGTGCCTTTGAATAATCGGATGATGATGTTAGGCATGTTGATTATTGCAGGTAACAGCAATGCGCAATGGTTGGGTATTTCAAAGACCATTGGAAAGTCAACATTAGGAGATTACAATAAAATGCCTGGAAATGGTTTTGGAATAACCGCGGGTTATAACCGAGGTTTTTCTGTATGTACAGGATACGGACAATTTGAATCCAGGCACATGGTTGAAAAGCCTAACGGAACGGAGCACATGGTGCTGCGTGAAGAATATTTCCGGTATCAGGTAGGTATCGGATTTGGTCCAAATATGGATGAATTTAAAGATCACTTTATAAAATATTTTGCAAGCATACTTGGGGGATTCATTTCTGGGAATGATAAAATGAGTTTATACCATGAATATCCCAACGGAATTATTACTTACGGAACCGATCAAAATACAGGATTCTATAAAGCGCGGCGCTCCCTGGTACCTATTTATTCAGCGCAAGTTGGTATTTACGTGGCAATTCCTGTTGGTATTTTTATTGGTGTGGATTATATAAAACCCAAGAAAAAAGATCTTTTTCAGTTTACCGATGACCACTACGAAAAACATACAGCCAGTTTTCTAAACACCGGAGGTTCGAATCAGTACGGACCGTTTAACAATACCCACGGACTTTATTGGCAAATTGGATGCAGAATTGGCATTAATTAATCTGAGATGAAAATACATTTAAATTCACCATACAGTTTCAATGGATTATTCGCCATAAGTTTAATCGCATTTTTACAAATATCTTGTTACAGGGAAGCCAAATATCCCTATCAATTTGCAGGTACATGGAAAATAGAAAATGTGGAAATAAAACATTATTCAGACAGCGGGAGAACCATTGATACCGTAATAAATATGGTGAATCCCGGTTTGATGCAGCTCACCAATTTAACGGAAAGTTATTTTGAAAATTCAAATCAGCTGGCATCCTTTAATTTCCCTGAAAATATTCCGGGAAGTATGTATAATTTTTGCGGAGAATCAGGAATTACAAATAGAAAAAACTTCTCCGTTTGGTATGTTGCAGGACCGCATGGTACGGAACGTCTCTCTTTTTGGTATGAATTGAATATTGGCAATAGCATTGTGATTTACACCGTAAAAAAACTGACCAGAAATAAATTGGAATTGGGATTTACAGAAACCGATAAAAACGGATTTCTAAATAAAAGCGAGCATTGGAAGTGCAGCATTACAGAGTAATTTACGCTTTCAGTTAAATGTAAATAATTGCCTGTGAAAATCAATAATCGCCAGGCATCCCGACGATTTTGGGTCAAATACAACTGTTGCGGCCGGAAATAGTTAATTTCGCGCCTTCGTAGCAGATGTCATTGGAGAAAGAAATAGAAAAACGCAAAACCTTTGCAATTATTAGTCACCCGGATGCAGGTAAAACCACCCTCACTGAAAAATTTCTGCTTTTTGGCGGACAGATTCAAACCGCAGGTGCTGTAAAAAGCAATAAAATCAAAAAAACTGCCGCTTCGGATTTTATGGAAATTGAGAAGCAACGCGGAATATCCGTAGCCACCTCGGTAATGACATTCGAATACAAGAACAAACTGGTGAATATTCTGGATACCCCGGGTCACAAAGATTTTGCAGAAGACACATATCGCACATTAACGGCAGTAGACAGCGTAATTCTGGTGATTGACTGTGTGAAAGGAGTAGAAGAGCAAACCGAAAGACTGATGGAAGTATGCCGAATGCGCAAAACTCCTGTAATTGTTTTTATCAATAAAATGGATCGGGATGGTAAGGATCCATTTGATTTGCTCGATGAACTGGAGAACAAACTCAATATCCATGTGCATCCTTTGAGTTGGCCAATTAATGGTGGAAGCGACTTCAAAGGGGTGTATTTATTGCATGATCATTCCTTGAATTTATTTGAAAGTCAGAAAACTAAAATAACCGATGATATTGTAAATTTAAATGGGGTAAATGATCCGAAACTGGATGACCTAGTCGGTGTTAAAGATGCTTCAAAACTCAGGGAAGACGCTGAACTGATTGAAGGTGTATATGGAGATTTGAATAAGGAAAAATATTTAAAAGCAGATGTAGCGCCTGTGTTTTTTGGAAGCGCATTAAATAATTTTGGAATACGGGAATTGCTGGATACATTTATTGAAATTGCACCAACCCCGCTATCCAGGCCAACAGCAAGCAGGGCTGTGGAACCAACAGAACAAAAATTCAGCGGTTTTATTTTCAAAATTCACGCAAACCTGGACCCCAAACACCGCGACAGAATTGCATTTCTGAGGGTTTGCAGTGGAAGATTTGAAAGGAACAAACCTTACGAACACACCCGTTTGCACAAAGGACTACGATTTGCAAATCCTTACACATTTCTCGCTCAGAGCAAGGAAGTTGTGGATTACGCCTATCCGGGTGATGTAGTTGGATTGTATGATACAGGCAATTTTAAAATAGGAGATACACTCACAGAGGGTGAAGATTTACAGTTTAAAGGAATCCCCAGTTTTTCTCCGGAGATTTTTAAAGAACTCATCAATCTGGATCCAATGAAAAGCAAACAACTGGAGAAAGGAATTGAACAATTAACTGACGAAGGACTTGCATCCCTTTTTAAACAGGAACCCGGTAGCCGAAGGTTTGTTGGAACAGTGGGTGAACTACAGTTTGAAGTATTGCAATACAGACTGGAGCATGAGTATAATGCTAAATGCAGATTTGAACCCAGAAATATTCACAAAGCCTGCTGGATGAGTGGAGAGGAAGAGGTTATTCGCGAGTTCATGAAATTCCGGATGAATAATATTGCATTTGACAAAGACAATTTGCCCGTATTTCTCGCCGAAACCGCATTTGTTTTGCGCATGGCACAGGAAAATAACCCTAAGATTCAATTTCACCTTACCAGTGAATTTAAGCTCTGACAAAGGTTGATTTGTCAATTGGATTAAATCCTTTTTAAAACCACATGCATTTTTCTCTGATTTATTTTTATGTTTGAGTATTCAATACATTGATGCGCAACATAAAAATTACCTGCCTGTTTCTGTTCCATTTGGCCTTTGCGAATATTCAAGCCCAGATTCAAAATCCAAAAAATCTGGCGTACACCTGGACTACCGATACCTCGAAACATTCGGTGGAATTGAATGAACTTACCCTGGCAACCCAAAAAGATGAGTTGGTTCCTTTGGATTATCCCGCGTTTATTTCTAAAAACGATCCTGGCTTTGATTATTACGATTTCGAACCTGTAATCGCCATTCAGTTTGGAGGGCAGGCAAAAGCATATCCTTTGAGTGTGCTTACCCTCTTTGAACTATCTAACGATACACTTGGCGGCAAACCTTTGATGATTACCTATTGCCCCATGTGCAATGCAGCAATAGTTTTTAACCGAAATGTGAAGACAAACGGGGTGGAGAAAACACTGCATTTTGGAATTTCCGGTTTACTCATGCACAACGATATGGTGATGTATGATAAGGAGACAAATACCTGGTGGGAACAACTGATGGGATCCGCAATTGCAGGGGAATTCAACGAGTACAATCTGGAAATGATGCCGGCCATGCTGATATCCGCGAAGGACTATTTTGATAGATTTCCCGATGGGAAAATACTGGCACCAATAGGCTCTGAAAAGTTTGGGAAACACCACCAACACAGGCCATTTCACCACTTGGACCACAACAAAAACCACCTTGAAAAAAAATACTATTTCCCTGAAAAAACAGACCCCAGATTGCCACCCCTAGAGCGGGTGTTGGATATTCATGTCGCTGACCATTCCGAGATATTTCCTTTTTCTGTATTGGAACACAAAGGAGTAATTAATGAGAAGTTCGACAATTTAAATTTTTCAATTTTTTATCATAAGGATATGGTAACCGTTTTAGACGTCGATAAATTATCTCATGCGCATAAAGTTGGAAGTGCCACTGCATTTCGCAGTATTTTAGGAAAAGATACTTTCACTTTTTATAAATCTGGAAATTATTTTAAAGACCATCAAACCAATTCCACTTGGGATATTACCGGTTATTGCAGGGAAGGTATTTCAAAAGGAAAGCAACTCTGGTTATTGCCTCACAGCAGCCATTTTGCATTTGCCTATCTCGCATTCTTCCCGGATTGCACTATTTATAAAGAATAATGTTTGAACTTTATTTTTTTATAATTGATGCACCTCCGCTTTCAAAATATGGATGAATCATAATTTTTAAAAACCTGTAATCCTTTATCTCCTTGCATATTTAAACGAAAATATTTCTCTTTACCCCGCACCGGAAATAAGCTTTCTAAGACAAAAAAAAACGGAGTAAAAGAATAAGTTTGCTCAAATACATTTTATGATTTTACGCCAATTCCAATGGCTGTCAACCATGGATTTGCGAATTTCGCAAGACCTTGATTCAGGTAGAGGCATCATTACGGAATTGGGTCATAGATGATGATTAAGGTGCATTACTCCGTTTCTATTTACCGGATTTAGGAATCACATTTGATAAATGAAAATAACCGGTTACATAGTACTTTCATATACGTTGATCCAAGGTCTGAAACCTGTGAATGCTCAATTATTCCCCATTCAGAAGTCCGATTTCAACCGGCCATTTGGAGGATTAATTGGATCCTGGGCCGGTAATCCTCAATTTCAGTTCAACTCAGTGAATGTGAGTCATAATCAAAGCGGATTTGCAAAACAGGCAATCGGCGGTTTTTATGCCGATTTATATTGCGGATTCCGGGAAAAATGGTCCGTAGGCTTTACATTTCAGACAATCAGTTACATGTGTGATACAGCATTTATCAGATACCATCTCGGCGAAGACTGGAATGCAATCTCCCATAAAATTTGGGAAAATGGTTCTTATGAAAATACCTGGAATGTGAATTTGTTTGGATTTAAAGTATCGCGTGAATTTGTTTTGAGCAAATCCGGTAAATGGATGGCTGGTTTTGGAGGTACTGCAGGTGTGCTTTACATGAGATCGCCGAGATTTGATATGTATAGCGATTTAAATTTCTCGTACAACCATAATACTTCATTGACCATTGAATCTAAATATTCTGCGGGTCCTATGGTTGGAATTCACGGGCATCTTGGAGCCAATATTGGAAATGCTTTTCATTTGAGATTTGGTTTGGATGGGAGATATGGTGTGGCAAATTTTTATAGTGTACCATTCTCGTTTACCGATAATACTGATATTTCCAATCCGGGGAAAGTCGATAATTTCAACAGGCGTAAAACCTTTCAGCAACAATATTCCGGAATTGGTTTTTTCTTTCTTTTTGGATTTCATATTCTGTAAATACCAGGGTCAAGCCTATTTAAACAAAAGGAATTTAATATTTTAATAAATTATAATTTCGAATCTAAAAATTCGAATGTTTCAGAAGTACTCAAACGCAAAAATTGTGTTAATTTAGATCTACAATTTCCCTTTTCCTTCCCGCAATACCTGAGGCTCATTTCCGGTACAATCAATAATGGTACTGGGTTCCAATCCTCCGGGTCCGTCTTCCACAAAAATATCTACCATAGAATTGAATTTTTCTTCTACTTCCTCCGGGTCGGTAAAATATTGCATCAATTCGTCATCGCTGTGCAAAGAACTGCATACCAGAGGTTCCCCCAATTCTTGAATTACTTTTAACAAAAATGGCTCATCCGGAATTCTTACACCAACAGTTTGCCTTTTGTTTTCATAACCTCTGAATTTTCGCACATTCGCCTTCATTATAAATGTAAATGGCCCAGGCAATGTGTTTTTCATCAAACGAAATATTTGAGTAGAAAAAGGCAAAGTAAATTGCGACATCATTTCATAATCGCTGCAAATAATTGATAAATTGGCCTGTGTAGGTTTTTTGCCCATGAGTTTGCATATCCGTTCTATGCCTTTATTGCTTCCAAATGCGCAGGTAATCGTATATACGGAATCGGTCGGAAAAATGGCAATTTCACCTTTTTTTAAACGCTGCGCAATTTGGTATATATCATTGGCTGAAAGCCAGTGTCCGCTTGCCCGAAATACTTCCACGGTGCAAAGATAAGCAATTGATTTTTGGTCGATTGTTACAGAATATTACACCACTGTCTTTATTTAAAGGTTAAATTTGCATAATATAAAAAATACTATGATAAAAAGATTTTTACTTATTGCCTCTTCTATCGCCGCTTATGGCGTCTCACATGCTCAAATAACCATTAATGAAAGCGATGTGGCTTCGGTCGGTCTTACTGTGCAAAATTCCACGAGTAGCAATATATTGGTTGCTGCACCAGGTGGAGCAAATAAAACCTGGACTTTCAACAATCTGAATAAATCCAGTACGGATACCATGAAGTTTGGAGCTGCAGGCTGGTATCCCGGTGCATCCAACTTTTCCGGTGCTACCATGGCAATTGATAATGGAGACAGCAGCTATACATTTTTGAAAAAGAATTCCAGTGCATTGGCATTAATGGGGAATTATGATATTTTTAACGGAGTTGGAACACCTACTCTGTTGAATTGGAAATTGTTGACATTCCCGGCTACGTATAATACATCATTTAAAGACACTACTGTTTTTGCACAAGACCCACAAGCTTTTGGATTTGATGTTGATGGTGGCGGCCCACTACCTACAATTGATTCCATCCGGGTAATCCTAAACCTGCATACTAATTCTTTAGTGGACGGCTGGGGAAGTTTAACCACACCTTTGGGTACTTTTAGCTCTCTTCGTGTGAATCATATGCGCACAAACACATTAACTGCAAAGGTGCAGGTTAGCGGATTTTGGATAGATGCTCCTCAGGCGTTTATGGATTCTGTGTTTAGCACCTCAGGAGATACAGTTTATCAGCATTTCTACTGGACCAACAATTCCGCCTATGGTTTCCCGCTTTTGACCTATTCCTATAATTCAGGCAATGATACTGCTACAGACGTGAGCTGGCTTTCAGGAACCCCACAAATGGATGCAGTAAAAGATATTTCTAACTTCAACAAAATCCTCGTCTATCCAAACCCATCCAGCCAATTTGTGGCTTTGCAATTCCCGTTTGTAAACGGAACATTGCAAATTCAGGATGTTACCGGAAAAACAATTCTGGTAAAACCTATCCACGGTAATACAGCATTGGATGTTTCCACCTGGCAGAAAGGGATTTATATGATTCGGGCCACTTCGGAAAATGGTATGTTGAGTACTTCGAAATTTCAGAAGAATTAAATTGAATTCACATAAAAAAAACACCTGAAATTTCAGGTGTTTTTTTTATGTATAAATGAAATTAATAAGGGGCTTTTCCACCCGGAGGTGGGCCACCAGGTAAGGGACCCATATGTCCGGAATGCTCGTCAGCCTTAGGTTCTGCACCTCCATTGGCAAATTTTTTAAAGTTATAGGTAAATGTAAGCATGAAATAGCGGGTGAGCACTTTAGTGAAATTGTCTTCAATATAAGTTTCATTAATGGTGCGGTTAATACTCTTGTTTTGTTTTAGAATATCATAACAACTCAATCTGAATTCTGCTGCATTGTTCTTTAAAAACTTATATCCTAATCCGGCATTCCACAATACAAATTCCTGATCGTAATTGCTGCTCAAACCCTTGTAATTGTTATATACTGCTTCTGTATTCCATACAAAATGCGATTTGTAGATGTAGTTGAATTTTGCCATTGCATTGTGGTTGAAATAGGAGTTATTTAAACTGTTTTGGGTGCTATTTACGGTATTGTAATAATTGGTTGTATAGGAAATGCTGTAATCCAAATTTTCACTAATATTACTGTTGATGCTTACCCCGCCGCTAATTCCAGCAGTTTTAGACAAATTTCTGATCTCATTAACCATGCCGGGTTTTTCACTATAACTCAGGGTTGAATTTAGGTTTAAATTGGATTTTATTTTCTTCACTGGAAATCCGTAAACCCCGAAAATTCGACCACTCCAGTAACCATTTAAATTCACCGGTTTGGAAATTTGGGATCCCTGAACCGCCATAAAACCATCAGAAATTTGTGAATCTCTTTGCAAAAAACTGGTAGAATTGGTAATATAATTACTGGTTTGATTTCCAAAGAAACCAATAAAAATATTGGTCAATTTTTCAGTATTCGATTTGGCAAAATTCAAATTAAAATTCTGAGTTACTTCCTGCTTCAATTCCGGATTTCCTATGGTAAGCAATTGCGCATTGGAAGTATTGATTACATTTTGCAATTGGGTAATGGAGGGAATATTGGTAGAAGAACGAAACATGCCGCGCATATTGGTGGTTTTATTCCATTTGTAATTCATAAAAACTCTTGGCAAAACATTATTAAATGTTTTATGAACTTCTGAATTTACCGGAAAAACCTGGGTGCCATTCAGACTGCTCCATTGGTATCCGATACCGGCTCCCAGATTGAGCTTTTTGCCGCGTACACGGTACATGAAACCAGGTTGGTGTGAAATGTAATTCACATGATATTTGTTGCTTAAAGAAGTGTCAAAATTGGAATATTTGTTTTCCGAAGAATTGAAATTATTCGTGTATTTCTGATTGTCGGTTTTCGTAGAATTGATTCTGTAATCGAATTGGAGCATACCTGTTTTGCCAATGGGCTCGGTATAAGAGATTCGCGAACCTATGGATTTTTGCGGCGAATTGCTTTCCACATATTGATCTGTAGCAAATGTACTGTCCATTGGAATATAAGAACGGTTGCTGCTTTGGTTCGTGGTATTGGTAGCTTTGGAATTTATTTGGTTGTCAGCACTGATACTAAAAGTGCGACCGCGCTTTTCAAACTTATGCCGGAACATGATGTTGTTTGAAAAATTCATTCCATTTCCGAGCAGGAGATAATCTATTTTAGATTGGTTTAAAATAAATGATGGGGAGTAATTTCGGATGAAATCTATTTGTGCATTGTCTGAATTCTGGAAGGAAATAGATGGGATATAAATAAATGAATTGTTGGTGTCTGGCGCATATTCCACTCGCGCATTGAATCTGTGGTTATAACTGCTGTTCTCTGCAATGGAACTGTCGGCATAAAATTGTTGGCTGCCACTGAAACTATTGTTATAAGTGCGCAAAATATTTTGATTTTGTGTATTTACATTTCTATTGAAAAAATAACTGCCGGAAACCGTAATTTTTGTTCCCCATTTGTCATTGTAATTTAAACCAAGCGCATTGGTTCCTGTTATTCCATTGTTATTTCCTACTAAAAAACTACCGGAACCGGAATTGCCGCCGGGTCCTCCCGGACCGCCCATACTGCGGCTGGAATTGCCACTGCTCACACCAATCAAATCCTGAGATGTAAAATTCTGAATATTGATATTGTTGCTCATTCCCAAGACAGTAATTCTTCTATTTCCATTGAATTTGTTGTAATTCACCCCGCTTTGGTATCGTTTTTCTGTTCCATATCCGGCATATGCTTTTCCAAAGGTTCCATTTGCTTTACCTCTTTTTGTTTTGATATTCAGGGATTTTACACCCTGTCCGTCATCGAATCCGGTAAACTGTGCCTGATCGCTCATGCGTTCAAATACCTGGATTTTATCTACAATATCAGCCGGTAAATTCTTTAATGCGGTTTGCGCATCGTCGCCAAAAAAATCCTTTCCGTCCAATGTTACCTTTTTAACCTCTTCTCCCTGTGCTTTTACTGCGCCATTTTCTACAGTAATTCCCGGAAGTTTTTTTACCAGATCCTCGGCTGTGGCATCCGGATTCACCTTAAATGAACCCGCATTGAACTCTGTGGTATCTCCAATTTGCCTTACCGGACTGGCCACAGAAATTTTGGCTTCTTTAGTTCCTGTTGCCAGATCATTCAGTAGAATAATATCCAAATCGATATCAACATTATCAACTCTTGCAATCCTAAATACAGTTGTATATCCTTCCAGAGAAAAACGAATTCTGTAAAAGCCTTTTGTCAGCGCAAAAGAAAATTTTCCGGAAGAGTCCGCATTTGCTGATATAAAATTTGCGGAATCTCTGGGATGAAATGCGCGGATTTCAACATTGCCCAAGCTTCTTCCGCTTGCGCTGTCTTTAACAATTCCTGAGATTTTTTGTCCGTAAAGTGTAGAAAATAATATTTGAAAAAATACAATTCCCGCGAGTGCAATAAAACGCATTGTTGTTTAGACGTGTAATTATCGCAAAAGTTTAAAGCAAAAATTAATTTGCCTCAACTTCCAGCACAATCCCGTCAAAATTTCGGATAATGGCTTTGGAACCTGCTGGTAAAGCTTTTTTATCGGTGGTTATGGCATTCCATTCCGCACCGCGATAATTCACCCTGCCTTCGCCATTTTCAGGTATATCCACTGCTACAACCACCACATGCCCGATATGTTCCTGATATTTTACACCCGCCCCTTTTCCAAAAGCCGCAACCAGTTTTTTGCGAAACAACAAAAGCCCCAGTGTTGAGGTACCCGCAAATACAATCCATTGCCAGGTAAGATCCGGCAATAGCCCTGTCCAGGTAAGTAAGGCGGTTATTAAAGCACCGAGGCCTACGAATAAAATAAAAAATGTACCGAATACCAGATCGGCAATTACGAGAATCAGGCCGGCAACAGCCCAGTAGGTTTCGTGATTCATTTTTTCGGGGTATCAGACTGACTTTTAACTACGGTCATTGCAGCAGCAATCATACTGCCAATGTCTGCAAAATTTGCTGGGAGAATCATGGTATTGGTGGATTTAGCGAGCTTGCCATATTGTTCTACCAATTGTTCGGCAACACGCAATTGCACTGCTTCCATGCCGCCTTTCTCATTTAAGGATATAGCAACTGAGCGAATCCCATCCGCAGTAGCATTTGCAACTGCGCGAATGGCTTCTGCCTGTCCTTCTGCATTGTTAATTTGCAACTGCCTCTGAGCTTCGGATTCCAAAACTACTTTTTGTTTTTGGCCCTCTGCCTGATTGATAGCGCTTTGTTTTTCACCTTCACTCTGCAAAATCACAGCTCTTTTTTCACGCTCTGCCTGCATTTGTTTTTCCATGGCCATCAATACTGTTTTAGGCGGAGTGATATTTTTTATCTCATATCTCAGGGTTTTAACTCCCCATGAAATGGATGCTTCATCAATTGCAGCAACTACCATCCTATTGATATTTCCCCGTTCTTCAAATGCACTGTCCAGCGCAATCTTGCCTATTTCACTACGCATTGTAGTCTGGGCCAGTTGCAATACTGCGAATTTGTAATTTGCAATACCATAGGAAGCTTTGGCGGCATCAACAACCTGCAGAAACACTACACCGTCTACAGCTACCTGCACATTGTCCTTGGTAATACAAACCTGTTCCGGTATGTCCATGGCAATTTCCTTTAAGGAATGTTTATAGGCAACACTATCAAAAAAAGGAATAATAAAATTGATACCCGGTTGCAATACCTCGTGGAAACGGCCCAGCCTTTGAACTACATAAGCGCTTTGCTGAGGTACTACTTTAATAGATTTGAAAATGACGATAATTGCCAATAGGGCAAGTACTATAGGGAATATGTTTTCCATAGACATAAGTTTAGATAACAAATGTAATCAAATTTGCATGTCGCAATTTTCCATATCGTTGAAATATCCTTTTTTTTGGCTGTGATTTTTTAAGTTTATTTGTTCGAAATTTCACCATGGAGAATAAATTTACCAAATGAAACAGACTCGTTTTTTGCTGATTTTTTCATTGGCCATCTTCTTGTTTTATTCTTGTGTGAACAGCAAGAAATTTACCGAAATTAAAATTCTATTTGACAAGGATTCCGAATTGAGACCCGCGGGGATGGTGCATTTTGGCGTTTTGGCCACAGGGAAAAATGGCAAGAAAATTTCTACGAAAGGTTACCTGAAGGGAAAATATAATATCGAAAATTATGTATTTGAAACTTCAGGCGCTTCCGCAGATGGCGCCATCTTGTATATTGACAGCCAGGAAAACCGCGATATCCATACCACTTTTACAATAATTGCACATCCCCTAAAAAATCCGGATTTGCGCGACAGTATTTCAGTTCCCTTAACGTATGAAGGAAAAGTGCATTGGGATTTTAGCGGGGATGGTGGTAAAGAAGGGAAATCCAGAGGAGCCAGAGTATTGCCAATGCGCATTGGTGGTACAGGTCTCGCCTCCGGCAAAACAGGGGATACCGGTGTTTCCGGAAACAATGGAGTAGATATTCATTTGTATATTTATAAAAAACACGACGACAGTTTTTACAAACGAAATGGATTTGATGTCTATGCTGTTTTAGCTAAAACCGAAAATCTGAGTTACCAAAAATTTACCTATATCGCTGAAAAATATGGTTCACTTGCTATGAATTGCGATGGTGGAAGTGGAGGAGATGGCGGAGATGGTGGACCGGGAACCGATGGAAGGGATGCATATGAAAAGAAAGCTGCAGGCAGCGGAACCGATGGTGGTATGGGTGGAAATGGCGGAAGTGGAGGTACTGGCGGCAATGTGATTGTGCATATCGATAGCAATGCCATGGATTTTGTAAAATATCTCAAAATCACAAACAGGGGAGGACGTGGTGGAAAAGGTGGTGAAGGTGGAGCTGCAGGCAAAGGTGGTCGCAATTTGGATGGAACTTACGCACCAGACGGTAGAAAAGGCTACCGCGGAAGAAATGGCGATGATGGGAGAGATGGTACCGGACCAGAAATCAGGTATGAATATGTACGTTTCTGAGAGATGAAATTTTCTAATTGTAAAAAGAATTATTTTTTTCTATTCCAATGCATTGAAATAGGTTCAAATTTTTGAAATCTAAATTAATAAATAAAAATTATTTAGAATATTAATTGGCAAAATGTTGTCTGAAATAGAAAATAAATGAGATGATTTTATTTAATAAAACCTCTAGAAGGACCATCAATCATCCAGGCGCTTCACTTCAATATATTGATGGGTACCCCGAATCTTATCCATGAGTTGTTCCAGGTGCTGCACATTGTGCAGAAACACTTCCAGTTTACCTTCAAAAGTACCATCATCTTTGCCCTGAATATTAATAGAACGCATGTTCACTTCCATGTCTTTGGAAATAATATCCGTAATCTTACTTACGATTCCCACGTCATCAATTCCGCTTACGCTCAATTTGGCTTCAAATGGCTTGCTATAGCCATCGGTGCGCCATTGGGTTGGAATAATTCGGTAGCCATACTGGCTCATTAAACGGGTAGCATTCGGACAATTGGTGCGGTGCACTTTTACACCTTCTCCAACCGTAACAAAACCAAATATGGCATCTCCGGGTAATGGATTGCAGCATTTTGCAAGTGCATAATCCATTTCAAAATCATCACCGATAATGATGAGTCCTGCACTCGTCTTTTTCGGTTTTTTCTCCGGTTTTTCAACCGTTTTCTTGGTTGGAGTTTCTGCTGCCTTATGCTCCTGTCTCAGTATTTCTGATATGCGTAATTTATCGGTTCTTACCTCGCCTGTGGCAACGGCATGGTAGAATTGTGCAGGTGTTTGATAATGAAAAAATCGCAACAATTTGGCAATGTTTTTTTCATTGAAATCTTCGCCGTTGTTTTTGAATTTCCGCTCAATAATTTCCTTACCCAGTGCAGATTGCCTTGTTTTTTCCGCTTTTAAATGTTCGCGAATTTTGGATTTTGCACGACCGGTAATTACAATATGTAACCAATCGGGATTTACCCTGGGCTTTTGCGTGGTTATAATTTCAACGATATCGCCGTTTTTAAGAACATGATTGATGGGTACCAATTTGTTATTCACTTTAGCGCCAATGGTAGCTTTTCCAACTTCGCTGTGAATGGCAAATGCAAAATCCAGAGCAGTGGATCCCGCCGGTAAATTTTTTACATCGCCTTTGGGTGTGAAAATATATATTTCCTCTCCCAAAACACTGAATTTAAATTCACTTACCAAGTCCAGTGCAGACAAATCTTTATTCTCCAGCGTTTCTTTTACCAGACTCAACCAGCTGTCAAATGCCGCGTCCTGCGGGGTTTGCATCTCATTGCCCTGTTTGTATTTCCAGTGCGCTGCAAGTCCGCGTTCTGCAATATCATCCATCCTTTTACTGCGAATCTGCACCTCCACCCATTTCCCTTTCGGTCCCAAAACAGTTGTATGCAGGGCTTCATAACCATTGCTTTTCGGATGGCTCAGCCAATCGCGTAACCGATTGGTATGTGAACGGTATTTATCTGCAATAATGGAATATACTTTCCAGCAGTCTGCCTTTTCCAAAAAATATGGAGAATCTACAATAATGCGCACCGCAAAAACATCAAAAACTTCCTCATAAGGAATTCCCTGTTTTTTCATTTTTTGTGCAATACTGTGAATACTTTTCGGCCTGCCTTTTATTTCAGTAATGTCCAATCCGGAGCGGTCCAATTCTGCTTTTATCGGCTCAATAAATTCCTTGATATAGCGTTGTCTGGAATTTTTGGATTCCGCTATTTTTCCGGAAATTTCTCTGTACAATGCGGGCTCCACATATTTTAAAGCCAGATCCTCCATTTCCGTTTTCACAGCATACAAACCAAGTCTGTGAGCCAATGGCGCATAGATGTATAAAGTTTCAGAAGCGATTTTTAAACGTGTTTTTTCAGAAACAGAACCAAGGGTGCGCATGTTATGCAGGCGATCGCATAATTTGATGAGTATTACACGTAAATCTTCACCCAGCGTAAGCAGCATTTTTTTGAAATTCTCTGCCTGGATGCTGCTGTCTTTTTCTACTGTATCAAAAACCGTTGAAATTTTGGTGAGACCGTCTATAATAGAGGAAATTTTCGGACCAAATTTTTGCTCAATATCCTCTAGCGTAACTTCAGTATCTTCTACTACGTCGTGCATCAATGCACATGCCGCACTGGTGGTGCCAAGGCCGAGTTCCCCAACAGCAATTTGTGCAACAGCAAGTGGATGGAAAATATAGGGTTCACCACTTTTTCGAATGGTGCCTTCATGGGCTCTGGATGCCAATTCAAAGGCATCCCTGACCATGTTCAATTTTTCTCTGGGTACATCTTTCCCGAGAGAGCGCAAAAGATGCTTATACTGCTTGAGTAATTCAGACCGGTATTTTTGATAAACTTCCCCCTCCAGTAACGCCATTGACTTAGTTTATTCGCAGGTTTCCATATAATTCAATTGGATGCAACTCCGCTATTTTTTGCTTCGGTAAAGTGATGAAAGAAACGTGGAATGGTTTCAATTCCCCTAAAATAATTAAAAATACCGTAATGTTCGTTGGGTGAATGAAGCCCATCGCTATCCAGGCCAAATCCCATCAATACCACTTTGGTTTTTAATTCTTGTTCAAAAAGTGCAACGATTGGAATGGAACCACCACCGCGGGTTGGAATCGGGTCTTTCCCAAAAGTATCGCGTATGGCTGCTGCCGCTGCTTGATAAGGGACACTGTTTGTGGGCGTCAAAACCGGTTCACCGCCGTGGTGCGGGGTAACTTCAACGGTAACAGATGGAGGAGCAATGCTTTTGAAATAATCCGAAAACAATTTGGTGATTTTATCATTGCTCTGATTGGGTACCAAACGCATGGAAATTTTTGCATATGCTTTGGATGGCAATACCGTTTTGGAACCTTCTCCGGTATACCCGCCCCAGATTCCATTCAATTCAAATGTGGGTCTGATTCCTGTTCTTTCTATTGTCGAAAATCCTTTCTCCCCCAACAATTCTTTTACCCCCAAATCTCGCTTGTATGCCTCTTCGTCAAAAGGTGTTTTGGCCATAGCGGCGCGATCTTCCGCAGATGTTTCCAATACATCATCATAAAATCCTGGAATGGTAATATGTCTGTTTTCGTCATGGGATTGTGCAATCATGCTACACAAAATATTAATTGGATTTGCAACTGCACCACCATAAACACCGCTGTGTAAATCCCTGTTGGGTCCGGTAACTTCAACCTGCACATAACTCAATCCGCGCAGTCCTACATCGATACTCGGAATATCATTAGCAATCATGGATGTATCCGAAATAAGAATAACATCCGCTTTTAATTTTTCTTTATTCGCTTTACAAAAAGTGCCCAAATTGGCACTTCCTACTTCCTCTTCGCCTTCGATCATGAATTTCACATTGCATGAAAGGGTATTGGTCTGCATCATGGTTTCAAATGCTTTTACATGCATAAAAAATTGCCCTTTATCATCTGCAGAACCGCGCGCATAAATTTTTTCGTTGCGAATGGTAGGTTCAAATGCAGGTGTTTCCCATAATTCATCCGGTGCGCTGGGCTGCACATCATAATGCCCGTAAATCAAAATGGTTGGAAGGTTTGGATCAAATATTTTCTCACCGTACACGATAGGATGGCCAGCTGTTGGTTCTATGCTCACATTATCTGCACCTGCCTTTTTCAAATGTTCCGCTACAGCTTCGGCACAGCGCTTTACATCACCCGCAAAGGCAGTATCTGCACTAATACTGGGAATTCGAAGAAGATCAAATAATTCATTTAAAAATCTATCCTTGTTTTGTTCTATATATTGATTTGGCGTCATACTTGCGCAATTTACAAACAGACGCGCTCAGCCGAAAGTTTTTCCCAAAAAAAATCAGTACAGGATTCCAATGGAAGAGAAGCAAATTGCCATGGAAATTGTGTTATTTTGAAACCCCATGACGGATACCGCTCAAAGCTCCATACAGTCCTTCAAAAACACTTTGTTTATGTGGGAAATTATCATCACCGTAATTGTCTTTGGTGCTGCTTTTTTCATTCTCAAAGGGTACAGGCAAAAGGAAAAAGCTGCACGGGAAAGGAATAGCAAATTCAATACGGGAGCTGAAATTCGGGAAGATTAAACCAGAACTTCCGTAATTTCCCCTTCCACTACCAAACGACCTTTCGTTTTTGCACGAATTTCATCAATGGTAACTCCGGGTGCATGCTCGCGCAGTTCAAAACCACGTTCCGTAATATCAAAAACGCCCAATTCGGTGATTACCTTTTTAACACAATGCAATCCTGTGATTGGAAGGGTACATTCCTCCAGCAATTTGCTTTTTCCGTCCTTGCTGGTATGCATCATGGCCACAATAATGTTTTTTGCCGATGCAACCAGGTCCATGGCTCCGCCCATGCCTTTTACCATTTTGCCGGGTACTTTCCAGTTGGCAATATCCCCGCGGTCTGTTACTTCCATCGCACCCAATACAGTTAGATCTACTTTTCCTGCCCGTATCATTCCAAAGCTGGTGGCACTGTCGAATAAACTCGCACCTTTGAGCATGGTTACCGTTTGTTTTCCGGCATTGATCAGATCAGGATCTTCATCCCCATCCACAGGGAACGGTCCCATACCCAAAAGTCCATTTTCAGATTGCAGAATCACCTCCATCCCTTCCGGAATATAATTGGCAACCAGGGTTGGAATTCCAATTCCGAGATTCACATAATACCCGTCGCGCAATTCTTTTGCGATCCGTTTTGCAATACCATACTTATCCAGCATTGCCGCAAAATTGCATAATTTAATTCAGAATTGTATGACTTTCCTGTCCTGTAGTTAATTGAGTTCCAATGACCGCAACAACCGGGCAGCTTGCTCATTTTGGGGATGAAGTGTCAGGGCTGTTTTCAGATGTTCTTTCGCCTTTACTTTGTCGCCATTTTTTAAATAAATTTCCGCTAAAAACAACCAGGCATCCTCCAAATCCGGATTTAATGCTATTGCTTTTTTCAGGTATTGAATGGCCAGGGCTGTCTTACCGGTTTCCGCAGCGCAAGCTCCCGCGTTAATAAGCCCTTTCTCATTTTTGGGATGCTCTTCCAAAATATCTGTAAGCAATTTTTCCGCAATTGCAAATTGTTTATTTCGAATCAGTGCATTTGCATATTCTACCCCAAAATCAAATTGTAAGGGCATTTTAACATTCGCATTTTTATACCACGATATTGCGTTTTCTAAATCTGCATTTCTATCCAATGCCTTTGCAATGCGGTAACTTGTCCATGCATCGGTATTTTCAACATGGTAATTGCCGGCCAATTCCGCAATTTTTTTCCAATTGGAATTTGCATAATAAAAATGAATTTCTATTTCAGAATTTGTTTTCTCTTCTTTTAAAATGGCATCGGCTTTCTGCAAGTAAACCGGATCGGAATCAAACTTTTCAAACCAGGTGATGTATGCCTTTAGATCGCTCACAGAAGGTGGTGACTTTTCATTTACAGCATACAATTCTCCGGATGTTTTGATTTCCGGATTTCTGTTTTCCTTATAATTCTTTCGAATAAAATGATCATGAATCGTAACATGCGGAATGTCACCCGTCCCATTGCCTGGCATATGGCATTTTACACAATTGTTTTTTTCCAATTGTATTTTATTTGGATTTTCAGAACAAAATTTTAGTTTGGAACTTCCTTTTTCACCGTGACAATTTTTGCAGGCTGTATTGAACGATTCAAGATTTGTTTTCTTTACGCTCACATGCGGATTGTGGCAGGTAATACAGGTGAAATTCAATTTGGGATTGTATTGTTCCAAATTGTTTTTATTGCTGCCAATAAAGCATTTACTCATTTGCAATCTCTCCGCATGTCCGGCCATAAAAAATTCGGAATTCTGTTCTTTGGGCATATAAATATCAAAGACTTCAGATAAATGCATGCCCGGTTTGAAATCGGTAAACTTTTTTCCTTCCTTCAATACATTATTTCCCTGTAAATGGCATCGCTGGCAAATATCCACCTGTAATTTCCATGGCAATTTTGCGGGATTTACAATGCTGCGGTCCACCTCTTTTGAGATATCAATAAGTTCGCCTGCCAGTTTTCTGGAAACATGCAATTCTCCAGGTCCATGACATCTTTCACAATCAATTCCTTCCGGAATTTTAGTAAATTTATTGATGCTACCATCTGCAATTTCTGGAATTGCATTGTGGCATGACATGCATTCCAAATCAATTTTCCTGCTGAAACCGGTATTGGTAGTTTCATAGCCCGGCGGCAAATCCCAAATGCCTTTTTGGGTATAAAAGGTTAGCGGCGCCTGGAACACATAACCATTGTCCATCCAGAAATGGCTGTTGGTATGCTGCCCGCTGCCAATAATATGGCTTATGGTTTCCGTGCGTTTGTGAATGGTGTCTTTTCCGCGCAACCGGAATTCTGTAATTTGCATGGCATCTCCATTCCAGTCCATGACATAATACATGTTCTTTTTGGAATCATAAACCGGCTTTTGGTGAAAATTAGCTTTGCTGTGGGTTTTGGAGGCTTTGCCGAAACTTTGCCCCATACCGGTTTCTATAAATGTCTTATAATGATCTTCGTGGCAACTGCGGCATTTTGTAATTCCAACATAATTCACGGTATCACTTAAATTTAGAAAAAAGGCTTCCTGTTTTTCCAATTGGCGACATCCGTGAATGCTCCACAAAAACGCTGTGGTAAATAACGGAATTAAAAATAGAAAACGCCTGTTTCTCATTGATACCAATTCAACGGAGGTAAAACCATCTCCGGTGGAAAGGTTACAATATTACTGAAACTGCTGCTACCATCACTTTGAAATCTGAGATCCGGCAATTGTACTGAACGATCTTCGAGAACTTTGGGCAGGGTATTGGCTATGAAAAATGCAATGGAAATATTCTTTTCCAGAAGATATGGCTTCCAAAAACCGGAAAATAAATACGCCGGTTCTTTTCCAAAACTCTTTTCGGAATTCAGAGGCAAGATTTTATTCTGGTTCTGATGAAACAGAAAATAAATGGTAAAAGTTCCAAGGAATTTCCCGCTATATTTTTCGTCAGGATTTTCATTTATGGTAAACTCACCTTCGCATTTCCACAGGCCAAATCCTTTCTTCTGAACCTCAGGTAAGGCAAGTGCCCAGTGATTTTCTGTCATAGCGCTATCTTCAGTTGGTAAAACCTGATATACCGTGTCGATAGTCAAATAATTGGTAAATGATACTACTTGCCCCAAATGCCAGGTTTTACCCTTTGACAACAAACAATTGCTGTCAAAAGGCGATTGAATTGCTGTATCCGCATGCATGTAAAAAATAGAACCGGAAGTGTCAAACAATCCCCGAAATTCGGCTTGTTTTAATTGATAAACATTAAAAATTTGTGTGTATTGATTCTTTGAAATACCCACCTGTCCTAAAGCTGAGAAAAACTTCAGGCAAAAAATGCAGATGAAAAGGGCAAGTTTTTTCATCCGAAATTAGCACGCCAATCCATGATTCCGCCGAGCATATTTCTCACTTTCCCAAATCCTTGTTGGGTAAGAAACGCTTTAGCGGTGGCACTTCTTGCGCCGGAACGGCAATGCACAATGATTTCGGCATCTTTTAAATCACTCAGTTCATCCAGATGTTCCGGCAAACTTCCCAGCGATATTAATTTGCCGCCTATATTGAACTCTTCGTATTCCCATGGCTCGCGTACATCAATAATGTTGAGCGCTTCTCCCTGATCCAATCTGTTTTTTAACTCCTGAACGGTGATATCTTCCATGGTTCAAAATTAATGTTAACTCGTGAAAATGGCAGTATTCCAGTAACAGATTGGATAATATTCCGCGAATTATGCTTCTCCACGGATATTCCGCATTCCCGCTTTTCGCTTCATACTTTGAGCGTTGGCAGCGGTTTTCGTAATATTCAGGTTCTGTTAAAAAGACATGATTGATTTACGCAAATTCAGCTGATCAGGCTGAAAAAGCATATTCTTAATTTGAAAATTCCAACCAGTCAATTTCTTAGCTTTCTTGCGCTACAGTTGAGATTGTCAATTCGGCTCAGAATTTGTAATTTTGATATTCTGGAGCAGAAGAGAAAATCTGCACCGCTTGTCGGACCTAATCGATCCAAAATTATGCAACCTGAAAACATTCCAAGGTTGGGTATCAAAGCCGGCATCATAATTTGCCTCGGCCTTATCGCATACTTTCTATTTATGCGATTTTTCAACCTGATTCAGCACACCGAATTGCGTGGCCTGAATTTCTTGATTCTCACAACCGGAATTATTCTGACTTTCCGTTACGTCCATAAAAAATTGAATTGGAAAATGGAATATCTCGGTGGCTTTGCACTTGCCTGTCTCACCTCTGCCGTGAGCACAGTTTTGTTTGCGGTATTCATTTACTTCTATTTTTATTTAATGGACCCGCAGGCTTTGGAAGAACTCAGAAATTCGAGTCCTTTACTCGGTTCTACCATAACACCCTATACTGCGGCGGCAGCAGTAATAGCAGAAGGAATCAGTTCCGGCATTGTGATTTCCTTTTGTTATATGCAGTATTTTCAGGATAGGTTTAAACAACAATAAAACGGAATTAAGGATTCCGTATCAGTTTGTTTCTGGTAATTTGCCCATCGGCTGCAGTAAGTGTGAGAATATAGGTACCTGCGGGAACATTTTCGATTTCCATTTCATGGATTTCAGTACCGCTATGGTTGCACAATAACCTGCCATTCATATCATAGAGCGCTGCGGCAACCACCGGTTTTGCTCCTTCCCATCGAACAATACGTCCTGCAGGATTTGGATAGATTACAAATGTTGTTTTGCTGGATTTTTTTATTCCGAAAGTATATTCTTTTTCCGCTCCAAAAAGTGGGCGTATCATTGGTGTGCCTTTTACAGAAGGATCATTTGCCTCCCAGCTGCCAAGCAGGTTGTAGAATAAATTGGGATTGCCAGTTTCCTGGTCCTGATATCGGTAATTATTATCGTAGCCAACATTTAAAATAAATGGTGCATTTTGCCTCCAACCAACGTAATAAGCTCCTTTAGGCATCAACAAAGTAGTGTCAAAAAAGATATAGGAAAAGTGGTTTACACTGTCGGTATACAATGGATGATCTACATATTGCTCATATATCAATTGATCTTTGTCGTCGGGTGATCCGAGTGGAGACAATGCTTTCCAAATGCGTACATAAAAACTTCTGAAACTCACATCGCTTTCGCTGCGATTAAAAAAGATGCCCAATCCGCGCAAACTGTCTTCCTTCACGTTTTCAAATTTCATGGCAAATTGCCCGCGAATATTTCCCAGGAAGGCATAATCCAAACCTATTCCACCTTCGGCAGATCCGTCATCATAAGCATACCATGGGGTGAAGCAATGGGTTACAGAAATTTTATTGTTATTTCCTTCCGCATCATAGTTGTCCGGTGTTTCATTCTGGTCCTGAGGGAAAATTTCGTGAACTACAGTATAACAATTGCCAGTTCCCGCAAAGCTATCAATGTGAACATTGGCATAATTATATGTGTAGAAAGAATTGTTGTTTGCATTTTGCCCGTTGTTATCTGGAATTGAATCCACTAATGTGTTGTTTTGATTATAGGTTTTTCTGGTGAATCGGGTTTGTGAGGTTTGCGTGTTGTATAGATTCCGGATTATTAGTGGGTCAGAAGAATTGCTAAAACCAGAAGGATTTGTCAAATAATGTGATTTCGGCATTGAAAAATAATTATTTATATAACTGTATTTTGGTTTCACAATACCTATATCACTTAAATTATTAAAATCATATCCTCCTTTTTTCCCTTTGTATTTTTCCAAACCCACATAATCCAGATGCCAATGGTTTAAATTACCGGTGGATTTGGTATAATTCACAAACCGAAATTGAAATGCGGCATGTAAAAAATCAAAATTATTTACCGGAACGGTATATAATTGAAACTCACTTTTACTGCCTCCAGTCATCCACCATACCCTGTTCCAGTTGCCTGTTTTGGATTTGAAAAAAAGGACTAAGGAATCTTCTTCTTCCGGCATATCGCCAAGTCCCATGCGTTCTACAAAAAAGGATAAATAAATGGAATCCGTTACCTGATAATTCGCGGTGCTGCTCGGTCCGGTTTTATAAAAATCCAATTTTATTGGAATAGAAGTCAGGCTGTCTGCATATACAAAATCATTTTTATTTAAAGTGCTGTATGGTTTGCCGTTGGCATTCAGGTGGTCAAAAGTTGCAACATTATAATTGGGCTGGTTGGTTGGAAAAGTATTGTTCACCCATACCTGATTGTCGCACCAGCGGTTCAATGAAGGGTAGCCGGATGTGGCTGTAAAATCATCAAAAAAGGGTAGGGGGATGGTATCCGTAATTGTATATTTAACCGCATTCGGAATTTTTACCAACTCTTTCTGGTAACGACCAGAGACAGGCATAATTGCGATTCCCTGAGAAAAAACGTCACCAATTAAAAAAACAACAATAAACAAAAACAGAAAATTCAACTTCATTATCTGGGCAATTAACAGGCTTCTTATTTTTTTATTGTACATCCACTGTAATTTATTCTGTCAAAGATCATTTTTCATCTTTCTCGTTATCGCCATCAGCGGCAGTAGTGTCCACATTATGACCTCTGCGGTTAACTGCCACAACCAAATCCACTTTAGAACCCTTTTCCAGAAGCTTTCCAGGGGGTAATGGTGAGCCATTATACATTTGACCAATTACCAGGTTGTCACCAATTTCATCGGGTCTGTATTCCACATGTCCCAAAACCAGGCCCTGACTTTTGAGCAGTGCTTTGGCAAGTGTGAAGCTCTGATCGGTGAGTTTGGGGGCTTTTACTTTGGGTTTTCCCAATGAATTAATGGATAAGTAAATGATTCGGTTGGGTTTTACTTTGCTTCCTGCCGGAGGGTCTTGTTCTGTAACAGCGTTCTTTTTAAAATCTTCATTGTATACCGAATCGTAAACCTCATACCGCAAATCCGCTTCTTCCAGTTTGCTGGCGGCATTTTCCAACAATTGTCCTTTGATATTGGGAACTTCCACTGCAACATTATGCCGGGTATACCACCCCAAAAACAGCATGATAAGCCATATGAAGGCCAATGCTGCAACCACAGCAATGCCAATATTATAGAGCCAGTTTTTAAGCATTCAGAGTTCTGGTTTGCTCGCCAAAATTTAATATTTCGCGAATAAAATCATATGGTTTATAACCATTTAACGCAGCCTGGTGGTAAATACATGTTGCAGGAGTCATACCGGGTAAAGAATTTACTTCAATGATAACGGTTTCCACTTTGCCATCCTCAAAAATGCGAACAAATGCATCAATTCTGCAATATCCGGTTACCTCAAGAGTTTTTGCCACTGCTTCCAGGGTATTGCGGACTTCAGTACTAATTCTGCTTTGTTCCAGCGCATCATTACTAAATCTGGATGGTGTTATATTTTGTCCTTCACCTGCAAGAAATTTTTCTTCCAGAGATAGTATTTCTGTTTCTGCAAGGGATTCACTGGGCTCGAATATTTCATAACGCAAAGTGCCATCCGCCTGCAGATGGGTAAGCATGCCTCCTGTTACTTCGAGGAATTTTATAGCATCGCCTTTTTCTACAAACTTTTCAATTAATATTTCTTCTTTCGCCGGAAATTCCTCATTCGGCAACAAGGAAAGATGAACACGCATGGCCTCAGTTGGCAAACTTTCGCTGCGAAAAATAGCTGCCAGATATTGGTGAAGTTCTTCCTGTGTTTTTAATTTCCGAACGGCAGCACTGCAGCCATCATCAGCAGGTTTTGCAATCAATGGAACCCCAAACCGATTCAGAATTTCCAACTCCATTTTATTCGGGTCTGCAAGCCATTCGGTTTTACTAAACATGCCATGATCTGCTACCAGAAATCCTGCCTGTCGAAGTTTTTCATTGGTTACATATTTGTTGATGGTGATTTCAGAACTATGCGCATCACTTCCGTTGTAATAAATCCCCAGTTTTTTCAATTCTTTTTGTAAGGTGCCATCCTCGCCAGGTCTTCCATGTAAGGCAATAAATACTCCGTCAAATGCATTTTGAATTTCATTCAAATCTGTTTTGACAGGTTCAAAAACGGCCCCTTCCGGATTGTATTTTTCTGTAATTTGTTGCGCGTCGGAAATTATATCCAGCAATGTCGAATTCATTTTAAATTGACTTACTTTTTCCTTCACATCATCCGCATTGTCTTTGAGCATAATGTTCACCGGAATTCGATACAATTCATAACGCTCTCTGTCACCCGTAAGGAAAAATGGTACCGGAGCGAATTGTTCGCTGCTGCTTAATTTCTCATAAATATTGCGCCCGCTTTCCATGCTAATGTGTCGCTCAAAACTGTAACCACCCATGATTACAGCGATTTTCTTCCTTCCGCCGGTTTGTTGTGTTTCTGCTAATATTTGCGCATCCAGAGATTGCAGCAATTCTTTACATCGTGTAAAATTCACACTCTGATCCAGTCGCTCCGCAAGGGAATTGCGAATGATAAAAGTGAGAAATTGGGATGGATTTAAACCGATTTCTGCAGCCTGATGAAAGAAAAAACTGCTTGGCATCATGCCGCTGGTGGTGTTCGGGTCATTTAAATAAATTTCTTCATCTTCTGTTACAAAACCATCAATTCGGGCATATACATTAAAACCAAAATAATCATAAAGTGAAATACAGGCATCCCTGATTTCGCTTATCACCTTGTCACTCGCCTTAATCGGCGTTTCTTTTTTACTCAGTCCCGGTAAATATTTACTTCGATAATCATAAAGCTGGGTGTTCTTTTTGATTTCCGTAGGAGGCAAGGCAAAGGGATTTCCCAAATCATCCCGTACCACAATGCAACTAAATTCCCTGCCTTCAATAAATTCTTCCACCACAATATCCGTTTCTGCATCCAGGCTTTCCAGTAAAATTTCATCATTTTCAGAGAGTAACTGGTCCAGCTTTGAAAGTAGGGTAGCAGGCAAATAAATTACTTCATCGTTTAGTGCCAATGGAAGCCCAATTCCACTTCGTATATCGGTAATCTGCTTTATTTCATTTGTCTTTTCCTCGGCATTCCATGCATTCCATTCTGACGCTGTAATAAACTGTCTGAAGAAAGCGAAGTCCATGGCTTTCTCAAACTCCAGATAATCCGGATGCTGCAATACGGAAACCCCCAGAGAACTTCCCTGGTTGGCTGGCTTTATTACAAAACGCTCGCCGAATTCAACATTGTAATATTTATAAAGCTTTCCTTTTTGTTCATCAGTGGCATTTACCCAGGCATCCCTTTTCAATAGCTGGTAATGGTTTACATACAACCCCGATCTTTCCTGAAAGTCTTTTTGCCGGGCTTTGTTCATCCCCAGGGCAGATGCGAAAATGCCGGAACCACTGTATGGAATTTGCAGCCATTCCAATAAACCCTGTATACTTCCGTCTTCTCCATAGCTGCCATGCAAGGCCAGGAATGCAAAATCCATGTATTCCGGCAAAGATTCCGCAGCGATGATTTTGCCAATTTTTTCGGCCATTTTCATCTGCATGCTTTTATCCGGATTTAGAGATTCTGCGTAGATTTGAAACCCTTGGTCTGAAGCGGGTAAAAAGGATGCAGGCGGATAAAAATCGCGGATGCTACCTTTGTAAACATATTGCCAGTCTACCTGGATAAAATTTCCAAAACTGTCCACAAATATGGGAATAGCTTCAAACAGACTTTTGTCCAGATTATCATAGACTGTGCGGCCACCGGCAAAAGAAACTTCTCTTTCTCTGCTTCGGCCACCAAAAAATATTCCTACCCGGGTTCTCGACATAAAACTGCAAATTTAAGCCAGTTGCGCACTATTGTAAGGTGGAGTTTTACACCTCATTTTGGAGTTGCTAAAAATCGCATCTTGGCTTAATCTTTGATACATTCAGGAAAACATCTATGAAAAATTCCATTACTCTCTCTTTTGTTTTTTGTACTTTCTTGTTGGGATCGGGCCTTTACGCACAAAGCGAACTGCCGAAGAAAAAAACGTCCGGGAATACCCAAACAGGAGGTGCCCAAAAACCTCAGAATAAATCGGGTGATGAACGTCCGGTATACCAATCCAGACCGATTACCAGAAATCCAATAATGATTGCGCCTTATTATTTTCCTGTATATCAGAACAATGGAAACCAGGGAAATCAAAATAACAATACTGGGCCAACACCTGAAGAAACCGCGAGGTACAACAGGGAAATGGCAAAGAATGAATTGCGCAGGGCTTTGTGGGATATGCAAAGCGATGAACAGAGTTTTGTAATTCAGGATGTAACCAAACCATTTGAAATTAAGGGCACCAAAGGATTTCGGGTGGTATTTCCTGAACTCGCATTTGTAGATTCTGAGGGTAATCCGGTATTGGGTGAAGTGGAACTGAAAATGACAGAGTTTACGGACAATTCAGAATTTGCGGCAGCCAATCTCACCACCATGACCACCGATGGCCAACTGTTGGAAACCGGAGGTATGATCAATTTGGAGGCATTTAGCGGAAGTGATAAAGTACAACTTCAAAACGGAAAGACTCTGGAAATTATTATTCCCCAATTAAATGATCAAAAAGGATTTCAAACATTTTATGCATCGGGTACCTATATGGTAACCTGGAGTACCAGTCCCACCGCACAACAGAGCGATACAAACAGCAATAAAAAATTTGACGGTTATACGATAAAAATGTTAAAATCCAAACAGAATCTGGATGGAAAAGATGTAACATTTAGTATTTTCAAAAACTGGGAATCCTTGGAAGACTATGTAAATTCCAATTTGAAAGTTCCAACAGAAACCCGCGCCAATATTAAAAAAGATGGTATTCCATTTCTATTTACAATTGAATTTAACGGACTGGGAAAAATTAAGGATGTAAAAGCAAAGTACCCGGAATACACCAAAAATTCGCTCATTTCTGAAATGATTGGAAAAATTAAAACCATCTTATTAAATGCACCTGCATTATCCATGACAGATGGGTATTTACAAGCTGGCAAACCTTATGATATTATGTTCGCTACTGCGAAAAATTATACCGAAAATATTCCCGTAATGGTAAATATGCCCATGTCTGCCGGTAAAGAAATGCCTGCAACCGCAAGAGAAACAAATGCCAATCCGACAGAAAAAAATGTGAATGATTTTGCTATGCAGGGAAGCCAGCTTACCAAAATTAATTGCGATCGTTTTACCAATTCAAACAGTACAGATACACAGGCTTTCCATTTTGAACGTGCAGATGCAATTGTGTATGTGGTATTTAAAGACCAGCGCTCCCTGATACAACCAACGGGTGCAAATGGCAATTATGTATTGCGCAAAGTCCCAACCGGAACCAACGTGCGCTATGTAGCGGTAATTTATGGGGATGACGGGAATATTCAGATGGCTGTGAAAGATGCAAAAACCGAAAATGGCCCTGTGAAATTTGACAATACCGAAGAGTTTAAAGCAGAAAAATTAAAAAAATATCTGAACGAAATTTAATTTATTTTTGACCATGCAGTCGAAAATAATCTTTTGTTTCATTTTGTTATTTATCGGTACACGGCTGAATGCACAAAAGGCTGGAAAATCCGATTCTATTATAGTGGTCGCTGCGGATTCCATAAAATCTAAAACAGATAGGATGGCGGAATTTCCAGGAGGGGAAATGGCATTTCTCAAGTACATCTCCAAACACTTTAAGTACCCGAAAAATTGCCTGGAAAAAAACATTTCCTGTCAAGTTGTGGTGCGATTTGTTGTGGATACCGACGGAAAAGTTCTTAACGCCTCAATAGTAGAAAGTTGTGCTGCTTGTAAGGAAATAGATGCCGAAGCTATCTGGGTAGTACTTTCATCACCCAAATGGAAACCAGCAATATATGATGGTCGCAAAGTTAAGGCGTGGCGTCAGGTTCCAATTTCATTAAGAATAGAATAAGAATAGTACCGCACCGTTTTTCAATTCTCTTAGTTGGGATTATGCTATTCTAAATTCCGAATTCCGAATTCAACAATCACCGCTTAAATTCGCAGCCATTTATGGCAACAGCAATTCTTTGCAACAACTGGTCGGATCTGGATACCATGCAGATTCCCGAAGAATTAAAATCATATTTTAAACAAAAAGCCGGTTCTGAAGTAAGTTCAATTTCATACCAGGGTTCCTTTGGTATTTTGTATGCGGAATGTATATCCGGGGAAAGCAATAGCACCAATCTGGAAAAATGGAGAAAAGCCGGAAATAAAATTACCGGATCGTGTAACCAGTTAAAAGAAATTGCCCTGGATATTCAAAATGCAGGAATTTCAGCCGCACAGGCTTTGGCTTTTGCAGAAGGTGCCGTTTTGGGCAATTACAAATTCGATAAATATGTAAAAGATAAAACCTCCAAAGCAAACACACTGAAAGATTTCAACCTCTCTGGTGATGGATCTGATGGTTTAAAAGATCTCAAATTGTTATGCGAAGCAGTATATAAAACCAGAGACCTCGTAAATGAACCTGTAAATCAACTCAATGCGGAACAGCTTTCTGAAAAGTTTACGGCAATGGGAAAAGAATCCGGATTTTCTGTGGAAGTATGGAACAAATCAAAAATTGAAAGCCAGAAAATGGGCGGCATACTCGCGGTAAATGCAGGAAGCCAACAACCACCTACTTTCAACATTATGGAGTACAAACCAGCTCATGCAAAAAATGAAAAACCCATAGTGCTGGTAGGAAAAGGAGTGGTATTTGATACCGGAGGTTTGAGTTTAAAACCCACGCCGCAAAGCATGGATCAGATGAAATGCGATATGGCCGGCAGCGCTGCAGTTGCGGGAATTATGTATGCCGTTGCTAAATCTGCATTACCACTTTGGATGATTGCTTTGGTTCCGGCAACCGATAACAGGCCTGGGGAAAATGCTACCTGTCCGGGCGATATAATTACCATGTACGATGGAACTACTGTAGAGGTCCTAAATACAGATGCAGAGGGCAGATTGGTACTTGCAGATGCACTGGCATTTGCCAAGAAATACGAACCGGAGCTGGTTATGGATTTTGCCACGCTTACGGGTGCGGCTATGCGGGCTTTAGGTGCTTATGGCTCTGCTTTAATGGGAAATGCCGATGAAGCTATTAAGAATGAGATTAAAGAGGCAGGGGATAAAGTGTATGAACGCCTTGCAGAGCTTCCCCTCTGGGAAGAATATTTCGAGGATACCAAAGGGGAGATAAGCGACCTGAAGAATTTGGGAAAATCCGAAGGCGGTGCCCAAAGTGCGGCCATGTTTCTGCGATATTTTACCGATTACCCCTGGTTGCATTTTGATATTGCCGGCACCGCATTTCTAACCGGAAATGATGCCTATCGTCCAAAAGGTGGTACCGGTGTGGGTGTGAGGCTTATCTTTGAATTCTTAAAGCAACGTGCAAATGGACAATAAACTTGTAAAAGTGGGTATTACCCAGGGGGATCCCAATGGCATCGGTTTGGAACTGATTATAAGAGCTTTTGCCGATGAAAATATTTACAAGTATTGCATTCCGGTAGTTTACGGTTCACCTAAAGCTTTTGCTTTTTATAAAAAGCAGTTGAACATGCAGGAGCCCATGTATCACATGGTGAATTCCGCTGCCGAAGCAAAAGCCGGGAAATTAAATCTGGTAGTTACCGGTATAAATGGTTTTGAGGTGAAAATGGGAGAGGCCTCCGCCGCTGCAGGGAATGAAGCCTTGTTGGCCATGGACAAAGCCATTGAAGATTGTAAAAAAGGGGATTTGGAAGCTTTGGTTACTGCGCCTCTGGATAAAAGTACCGTTGCGGAAAATAAACAGGGTTTTAGCGGCCATACAGGATATCTGGCGAATGCATTTGAGGCAAAAGATTATGCCATGTTGCTTATTTCTGATGAATTGAGAATTGCACTGGTTACGGAGCATATTCCACTTTCAGAAATGGCGGGTGCTCTTACTCAGGAATTGGTAAGTAAAAAAATAAATATTTTGAACCAATCGCTGCAGAAGGATTTTGGATTTACCAGACCAAAAATTGCGGTATTAGGACTCAATCCGCATGCGGGGGACAGTGGTTTGCTTGGGAGTGAAGAAAAAGAAATTATACAACCGGCAGTAGCAAAAGCGTATGCTGCCGAGAAATTGGTTTTTGGCCCTTATCCGGCAGATGGTTTTTTTGGCAGCGGACAATACCGCCAATTTGATGCAGTATTAGCCATGTACCACGATCAGGGTTTAATTCCTTTTAAAACTTTGGCATTTTATGACGGTGTAAATTTTACCGCCGGTTTGCCAATAGTTCGCACATCACCGGATCATGGTACCGCATATCTGTTGGCCGGTAAAGGTTCTGCTGAAGTTATTTCTTTCAGAAATGCGGTTTATGATGCCGTACAAATTGTACGCAACAGAAAACAAAATAAAGAAGATTACGAAAGGCCATTGCCATATTCCGAATTGCGCCGCGAAAAATTCCGCATGGATTTTTAACGCTTCGCTGATAAAGTTTGTTAGTAAATTTTAAATTCTTAGAAACGCGTTGCAACCCGATTTCTGGCAGCTTCTCGTAGAAAAGGCCAAATACAGTATGATACAGGGTTTGCCCGGAAAACCGGACCGAATTGGTGTACAGTAATCATCACCCGTTCAATCGCGGCTTCCCAGTTAATTGGCAATTATAATCTGGGTTCAGAACCGCTCATAGATGGAGGCCAATCATACCACTTAATAATTGATTAAGCTAAATCTTTTATTATTATTATGAATGAAATCTGATTCCAAATGTACTTTTTTGTTTAATTTATTTTTTTTGGCGTCACTTTTTGCCTTGATGCAAAAAGTAACCAAAAAAATCAAGGCTTGCCATGAGTTGAAGACCCACGCTTGCTTGCAGCGGAATGCCGGCGGTGATCTTCTCCCATCCGGTCGAAGCTACCTTGGCATTTCACCGCTGCAACCTTCACTTAGGGCCTCCAACACATGGAGGCCGATCCGTCCTATTGTGAAATTTTAGTATGTTTATTACTTCCTTAATTCAGAAATAAATTTTTGGTTTAATTATTTATATAGCGTTTCAAATGTTACAGCCTGATTTTATCAAGCAGCAATGTTGAATTGAAAATTTAATTAGAAACGGCTTTTTTGATTTGATGTTGCAGTGTTAAAATGCGTATTAAATTTTAAATTCTTAAAACTGCGTTGCAACCCGGTGATGGCCCTCCCGGAGAAAAAGCGTAGAAAAACAAGATGCAGGATTTGTGCGCGGGGGCGGCCTGGCGTAAGCAAGGGCGCAGGAAGCCGCTGCAGTTTTTGTCAATTAGTGAGAATTTTAGCGTTGCATCCCCTCGACAAAAACCTTAGCGGCGTGGTAAATCCAAATCGTAGTTTTTCAGTTTTTTGTCCGAGGGCCTAGCCTTTGGTGCCACCTTTGGGCAATGCCCAAGGTGGTAAAATAAATAATTAATTAACGAATATAATTATTCGATCGCATCCAGCTATCCATAGTGTTTAACAACGCAGAATTCAACGATTCACTCAAAGAAAAATATTCCGAAAAAGTACATTTATCACATTTTTGAAACAGGTGATTTAAACCCGGAAGGCATTCCACCTTACTCAGATTTTTATTTGGAATATGTTGTTCAAATACATCCAGATTCGGATGACAGGCAACCTGGTCATCCCGACTCCCGTTCAGCGCCAGAACAGGGCAATGGAGCTTTTGAATGTCGGAAACAGGGTCATAACCCAAAAAGAATTTCCACCAGGGAATTTGTACAAAGTCATAAGTTTTATGTACATAATTTAAATTCATTTTTTTACCTGCAAACAAAATATATTTGGCCTTAAATGGCGCACCTCGCTTCCACTTTCTAACTGCGCTGTCCATTTGCAGGTGGGCTAATGCAGTATCATTGGTATGCAAACCAATTGAAATTAATTGTTTGTGTATTTTGATAAAAGAACGCGTATTTCTTTTATTCACTTTATTGTCCCTTAGTAATTTTTCATTCTGGTAAATACTGGCTTCCATGCCACCGGCAGCAGGGCCTGCGAGACAAATAATAAATGAAATATCATTACGGTTTGCGGCAAGCATCGGCGCCACAATTCCGCCTTCCGAATGACCGAGCAAGCCAATCAAATTCGTATCAATATCTTCTCTGTTCTTTAGATAATCTACAAACAAACCTACATCCATTGCTATGTCGGCCGAGGTTGTGTTTTTTAATACCTCAGGATGCCCTTTGGTTTCCCCAATACCCCGGTCGTCATATCGAAATATTGCAAATCCCCGTTTGGTAAAAAAATCCGTGAAAATTAAAAACGGTTCATGCTCTCCAATGGTTCCGTTTCTGTCTTGAGGACCGCTTCCTGAAATGAGCACAACAACCGGAAATTTTCCAATGCTGTCGGGCTTACTGAGTGTAGCACCAACCATTATTCTGCCATTTGCAACCGGAATTCGGATTGGGACATCCACAAAAGAATATGGCTTTTTGGGGGTCTGCGGTTTGGGTTTCGGCCAATCGCCCCAAACGCGTTTTAAAGTTAGCTGGTAAGATTTTCCTGCCTGATGAAAATAGCCTTTAATGGTATTGCTATCGGTTTTTCTGCCTTCGTAAAAGGCGTCAAAACTTTCCAATTCAAAGCGAATGGTTTTTTTATCAATACTGGTTTTGGAAACAGTCTGATTTTTAACTCCCTGTTGCGGAATATTAATTTTGCTATACCATCCGCCATATTTTACTTCCAGTTTAAACATCACTGCAAGACGCAGTTGATCCGCCTGTAAATTTCCCACCCATTGACCTATCCATTTGTCGCTTTGGGCCTGGGCTTTGGATGCAAACAGAAATAATAAAATGACTATGTGAAATTTGGCTGTAAATCTGGTGTTGGGGAATCCCATGGTGTGGTTTCAAAGATAATTAGAAGCTAATAGGTCCAAAATACAAATGGACGAAATGATTTTCTTTGTTAAATAGTATTATCTTTATACCAATTCTAAGGAAACAAGACGTGTTTTATTGGAAAATAGTCAGAATAGCTTAGAGTTTAATTACCAATAATGAAATATTCTACTTACAGGATCATTCTAAGCTTAATAGTTTTATTGAGCTTAATCTTCAATTTTATAATTGAAAAGAATAGTATTTTCTCAATTTGTATTGGTTTATTTTTAATCTTCATTCTTCAAAGCAGGTATATTCATCAGATAGCCGGAGTAAATATGAATTACGGAAATAACAAAGTTCAAATAATTCTAAATGTGTTTCAAATAATAACAACAGTGGTTCTGATATATGGAATGTATCATTTATTTAAAAGAATATGGTGATTATATGAGGAATTACCAGGAGATTCAATTTTAGATGCAATTAAAATACCTGCGTTTAATGAAAAAAGAGTCACTTAAAAGTGACTCCTTCTTTGTAGCGGAGAGGGGAATTGAACCCCTGACCTCAGGGTTATGAATCCTGTGCTCTAACCATCTGAGCTACCCCGCCAATTGGGCTGCAAAAATAGAAAATTCAAACAGCAATTTCAAGTCGATTATTATAATCCCAGGACATTAGCCCTGGGCCCAAGTCCTGGGCCTAAGCCCCAGCCAATAAGACTAAAGTCCCAGAACTTCCTCAACAGCTTCCAGAACGGAATCAGGACTCAGCGTTTCCATACAACTGGTGCCATCTACACAACTGCCGCGGTAAAAGCATTTACAGGCCTTTTCAGGTTGGATAATCTTTCCTTTTCCGAACAAATCAAATTCATGCGGATTAAAAATATTATTCATCAAAACTATCTTCTTCTGCAATCCCAGTGTAAGATGCATGCCCATGGTTACCTGAGTAACTACCAATGTGCACTGATCAATCAGGTTAATAAACTGGGGCAATGGAAAATGTCCCAGATACAACGCGCCTGTTAGGGATTGTATGTCTTTGTTGCGCTCGTCTTCCTGCTTTCCTCCCAACAACAAAACCGTATAACCTTTTGCCATCAACGCCCTGGTGAGGTTTACCCATTTTTCAATGCTCCACAACCTGGTGGTCCAGCGATCTCCGCAACCGGTGTTGAAACCAATGATAGGTTTCGATCTGTCCAGATCCCAGACATACCCTGCGTTGGAGTGGTTATCCAAAAGATAAGGTTCACCTTGATATTCCATGCCGCACAATTCGAAAATCTCCGTGCAATAATTCTTGGTATTCGCTTTGGAAACATCGTCAAACAAACCGGTGTAAAACTTATGGTTGGCGAGGTCATTCACGGGTTGTGTGGCGCCATCCTTGAGAATAAACCCGAATTTTTCTTTCGCGACAATACTCTTTAACAAGCCCGATGCTTCCTTTTCCTTGTCCAAATTAATGGCAATATCCCAATCGGTATTTTGTACATATAAAATGGTTTCTGCATTCAGCGGCAAAATTTCATGGATTTCACCTTTTGGCAATATGGCTGGCGTAAGTGTGATCCAGGTGATTTTGGCATCCGGATACAGCTGCTTGTACCTGGTAACCAGGGGCGTGGTTCGGATTACATCGCCAATTGCGCCAAGTTTGATGATAAGAATTCGCTTCTCAATTTTGCGGTAAGCAGGACAGCCATCGCAGTGGTACCCGTGTTCCTTATGCGGTTTGCAGGGGATATGACCTAAAAAATGCAGGCAATCTGCCTTGAATAACATCCGGCAAAAATAGGATTTCCGATAAAATGCAGTGCTCGTTATTTCCGAATACGACCAATTTGTAATAAATTTGTCTTATTCCGGGTTTGGGGTAACTTTTGGGGCACAATTATTGTCTAATTAACGTTATAAAATCATTCTGGAACGGGGTAGCATGAATCGGATCAAAAGAGGGTTAATTTGGATTGTTCTGCTCGGCACAGCAGGCATGGCGCAAGCCACGCATCTGGTCGGGGGATTTCTCTCTTATCGCTACACCGGACAATCTGCCCAAAATACCAGCTATCGCGTAAATCTGTATGTTTACAGAGATTGTAGCAACGATGGCGATCCGAACAAAAAAATACCGTTTGATCAAACCATAACGCTTTGTGTATACAAGGCTTCAGATAATTCTTTGCTCCGTTCTTTTTCTGTCAATCTCAGAAGTGAATCCTCCGTAGACCCTGTTGGAAATACCGACTGTCCCGAATTGGCTAATGCTTGTTTGAAACGCGGTATTTATGAAGCCAATATTTCTGTTCCAAACAGCAGCACAGGATATAAACTAAAATGGGAGAGATGCTGTCGCAATACACAAACCAACCTCGAAGACAATGGCGGGGATCCTTATCAGGGACAAACCTATTATGGATTTATTCCCGCAACCGCTTTAAAAAATAGTTCGCCTTATTTTCAGGATGTTCCTGTTCCATTTATCTGTGCCAATGATACGACTACGGTTCGCAATCGCGCTGTAGACCCGGATGGAGATTCTCTTTCTTACAAATTCGTAACACCTTGGCAGGGGGCATCCGTAGCGGATCCTATTCCGGATAATTGCGTTTCCAAACTGCCATCCAGCTTTAGGAATGTGGACTATATCAGTGGCTTTGATTACACCAGGCCTTTTGGAAACGGTGGAATTTCAAAAATTGATAATTTTAATGGTCTTACTACTTATTTGGCGCCGTCCAGCGGCAGATATGCCGTTGCTATTGAAGTTACGGAATGGCGAAATGGAATTCCCATTTCCACCATAAGGCTGGATTTGCAGATACTCGTCATCAATTGCAAACCGAATAACAAACCCCGGCTTTCCTATCAGGGCGGTACCAAAGTTTGGTATGTGGAAGCCGGAGCTAAGATTTGCAAGGATGTATCGATAATAGACGATAAAGACTTGAACGACAACGTCACCATTAAAGGTTATGGCGATATGCTTACCGGTGCAAATGGTTTTACCGGCACCAAAGCTACCATGAGTCCTGCTCCTGCAGTTGGTAAAAGAACAGCAACCACAAAGTTCTGCTGGGATACGGATTGTGAACATGCAAGTTCAGAACCTTATGTACTCACGTTTGAAGGTTATGACGATGGCTGTCCATCTAAATTCGTCAACGAAAATGTGCTGATTTATGTCACGCCATTTGTGCCTGCTGAATTGCCACAGGGCCCGGTAACCGTTTGTCAAAATAGTACTGCTACTTATTCGCTTAAGAATATGAATTCTTCTAACTCTTACAGATGGCGGGTTAATGGCGGTAAAATTATCGGAGATAGTACAAAGAGCACGGTAACGGTGCAATGGGGTACTTCCACATCAGGTACAGTGAGCGTTTTCATCATCAGCCAATATGGTTGCGAAGTGGGGCCGAGAGACCTTAAAGTGACGCTGATTGCAGCACCACCGAAGCCCATAATTAGCGGAAAAGACACAGTTTGTCTGAATACCATGCAAACCTATACCGGGGCTGCAGTAAGTGGTGTTACATACAGCTGGAAAGCAACAGGAGGAAGCATTCTTGGAAGTAACACGGGTTCCTCCGTAAATATCAACTGGAATACCCAAGGCAATGGTTTTGTGGTTCTTACTGTAACCAATAGCAATGGCTGTGTGAGTGAGCCGGATACTTTCCGTGTATTTGTGAGCCACCCCAATACACCACCAATTACAGGCCCGAATTCAGTATGTCCCAATAATTCAGGTATCGAATACTATATAGATCCAGATCAAAAAGGTTCAGTTTATCGCTGGTTTATTACCGGTGGCGCGCAAGCCAGCGGAGCGCTCACATCAAAAATCACCGTAGATTGGTTTGGCAAAGGGACTGGTGCTGTTAAGGTGTTGGAGGTAAACAGGTTTGGCTGCATAGGCGATACAGTGCGTATGGCGGTTAAAATTGATCATAATTTAAATGGACAATTGCCGCAGGGTGATACCAGTATATGTGAATTTACCAAAGGCGTAGTTTACAAAATCATTTCTGTAAAAGGCGAAACTTATACCTGGATTGTAACGGGAGGAACTATTGTGAGCGGACAGGGAACAGCAACAATTGTAGTGGACTGGGGTGCAACCGGAACAGGTTCTATTGGAGTACAGAGTACGGCAATGGATCCGGTTACCAATCAGCCATGCATTTCACCGGTTCGCGCCAGAATCGTGAACATCAGACCGGTACCGGGTAAAACAAATATTTTAGGCGATTTCGAAAGGTGCCAGATATTTGGTTTTGGCAGTTATGTGATTAACGGTTTTTCCGGCTCCAGTTATGAATGGGAATTGAACGGATTACAATTTACAGGACAAGGTACCAATAACATTTCCGTAAATCTGGATGCATTTGGAAGTTTCCCTGTTCGGGTGCGGGAAATTACCCAATACGGCTGCCCGGGTCCATGGAACGATACCGTTTTGATCTTGCATCCGAGACCGGTTACAACACCAATTGATGGAAAAGACATTATATGTAATCCCAATTTAACCGGATATAACTATACCGTTACCGGATTTAATACCAGTACATTTAACTGGTGGCTCGATGGCGGAAATATTACCGCAGGTAATGGAACACCAGGAATCAGTGTGAACTGGAACAACCAGCAAAATTCCAAAGTATTCGTAATTGAAACCAGCGATTTTGGTTGTGTGGGAGATACCATTAAAAGAGACATTTTTATTGACGATCCTAAAATTACCTGCAGGTTGGTTTCAGTGAATCCTCCTCCCGGTAAGGATGCCGATATTCTGGTTTATTATAACCTCAGCAACGCTCCACGTTACGACAAGGAAGTATATATACAGCGAAGATTAAGAGGTAGTAGTGGCAATTTTGTAACTGTAGGAAATGCAGACCCGGCGGGAATTTTACATGTAGACCAAACCGCATTACCGGACAGCAATAGCTACGAATACAGGGCAGTTGCCGTAAACCTCTGTGGCGACAGCATATACTCGAATCAGAATACAGATATTCTGCTAAAATATGTAAAGACAGGTCCTTTCTCTTACGATCTTACATTTACCGATTACCTGACCTGGCCAAACGGTGTTGCCAGATATGAATTATACCGGGCATTGGAAGAAAAATCAGATTATGAATTGTTCGGATCTTACCCTGCTCCAACTACAGATCAGTTCGACAATGGTCGCGAACATTTCGGAATGTGGTATCGCATCAAAGCCATTGAAAACGGCGGTGAAAACCGCGAAAGTTGGAGCAACGATGTAAAGATTTATTTTGAACCTTTAATTTATATACCAAACGCATTTACACCGGATATCAATGGGTTAAATGATAATTTCAATCCTACCAGCGGTGGGTTAAAAACCTACGAAATGCGCATTTACAATCGCTGGGGAGAAAAGCTTTACGATACGGAAAACGTGGAAATTGGCTGGGATGGCATGTATAATGGCTCCCCTGCACCCATGGGAATCTATGTTTATGTGATAGATTATACTGATTATCGAAACAAACAGTATCAGGTAAAAGGTACCTTGCATTTGCTGCGTTGAAGCCTTTATTTTGAAGTTTTAAATACAAAATCTAATATCCAAAATTAATATGTCAAGTCCTGTTCTCTCCGAGAAAAGTTTTGCCGAATGGAACGCAGGTTTCCAGGGCGAAGCAATGACACTGAAAGGTGCCATTAACAAAAGTCTTATCTTGTTTTTAACCATGTTAGCCCCGGCGGCGTGGATCTGGTGGTACATGGGAGACATGGAAACAGCTGCTGTATCCGGAATCATGGGTTACTTCTGGGGTTCTATGATCATAGGATTCATATTATCACTTATTATCAGCTTTAAACAAACACTTGCGCCTTATCTGGCACCGGTTTATGCGGTTTCTCAAGGTATCTTTTTGGGTTTGATAAGCATGGTATTTGAATCTTTTTTTCATGGTATAGTTTTTCAGGCTGTAACCATAACCCTGTTAATATTCGCAGGGATGCTTCTGGCATATAAAACAGGTTTGTTGCGCGCTACGCCTATGTTTAAAAAGATTATGTTCTTCGCCATTATGGGCGTAATGTTATTCTATTTGGTAGTGAATCTGATGTTGGTGTTTGGAGCCACTCCTTTTTACATGGGCAATGGCTGGTTATCCATTGGGATTTCAGCCTTGATTGCAGGAGTTGCTGCATTTCAATTGATAAATACCTTTGATTTAATTGATCAGGGTGCCCAAATGGGTGCGCCAAAATACATGGAATGGTATTCTGCATTTGGTTTGCTGGTTAATATTATCTGGTTGTACCTCGAAATATTACGTTTGTTGGCGAAACTGCAAAGCAGGAACTAAACTTATAAGATATTTTATAAAAAGGCCGCAATTGCGGCCTTTTTTATGGTGTTAACAGGTAATGTGTTATGTACTGTGTTTCAAGTATTGGTAGAAGCTATTCATATTCCAGTTCTAAAAGTGCACTTTGCAATTCCGCAAGGGAATGCTGCTCTCTTTTTGCACGGGCAACTTCAATACCTTTTCTGTACATCTCCATTGCGGCTTCTTTTTCCATCCTGCGCTCCAAAAGTTTCCCCATATGGTAATAGGTGGCCACATAATTGGGATGCCATTCCAGCAATTGAATAAATAGTTTCTCAGCTTCTGCATCATTCCGCTCAGCAATAAACTCCTGAGCCAGAGCGTAGTTGAGAAAATCGTCTTTTGGCGATGATTTCAAAAACTCCAGTAATTGTGCTTTCCGATTCATCAGAATGTGTAATGAAAGCTTATCAAGGATCCTGGTGCAGGATTGAGTCTGGCATCCAGGTTTTCATTGATATTAATTTTGTAAAAATGCGCATCCACGGTGGCATCTACAATTTGAAGCACATAAATAGCACCCATGGCCAATATGGCAAAATCTCTGGATTTGCGCGCCTGGTTTCTGCTATCCAGAGCGTATGCACTTGGAGTTTTCCCGTTTTGATATTGTAATCTGAAACTTGCATTGCTGTCGCGAACGATGCTTCTGTAGTGCAACATGGCATAAGTAGCAGTGCCCATAGCTGCATACACCACCGGAACTTTCCAGTATTTCCGGTTGTACAGTTGTCCCAGACCCGGGAGTACCGCAGCGTAAATAGTTGCTTTTGTAGGAATATGTGGATCCGCGAAAGAAAAAAGCCTCAGAGGTGGTTTGGGCTCTTTGGATGAAGAATCTGTCTGTGCGTGAAGCCGCAAACAGAAAATTAAAGTTAATATGCCCAATAAAGCGCTTCGGAACATTTAGGGAATAAGCGCCAAAATTCGTTCCAAATCTTCCAGATTTCTGTAAGAAATGATCACTTTACCTCTGCCATTATGATTGTGTTTCATATGAACAGATGCACTCAGTTTTTTACCAAATGCCTCACATATCCTGTCCACATCCGGGTTCCAGTCTGTGCCCTTGATATCGAAATTCTCGCGTTGTCCGCTCTTCTTTTCCTTTACCAAAGTTTCAACCGCCCTTACACTCAGATTTTCTTCTATTATTTGGTTATACAAACCCAGTTGTTCCGCCATATCATCCATGTTAATCATCGCTCTGGCATGACCCATGGATATTTTGGCTTCCTTAATCCCGGATTGAATTTCAACAGGGAGCTTCAGCAAGCGCAAATAGTTGTTTACAGTAGTTCTGTCTTTTCCAACTCTTTCACCCAGCTCTTCCTGCTTTAAACTGCATTCATCCAACAAACGTTTGTAACTCATTGCCACTTCAATAGCATTCAAATCGGCACGTTGAATATTCTCAATCAATGCCATTTCCAGCATTTCCTGATCGTTTGCTACGCGTATATATGCGGGAATTTTAGTCAATCCCGCCAGTATTGCCGCTCTGGTTCTTCTTTCACCGCTAATGAGCTGGTACTTATCATAGCCCATTTTGCGCACCGTGATGGGTTGAATTACCCCATGCACGCGAATACTCGATGCAAGTTCTTCCAGTTCTGCAATTCCAAAATCAACCCTTGGCTGGAAAGGATTGGCTTCCACTTCATTCAACAATACCTGAGATACACTTCCAACAGGACGTATTTCCCTGCTGGTAATATCAGTCTCTGCATTTTCCAGCAAAGCACTCAACCCACGTCCCAAAGCTGCTTTCTTTTTTGCCATAGAACTCATGATACCTGAACTTCCTCCTTATCGGCCTCTTTGCGGAATATTCCGTTTTTCTCCAGAATCTCTTTAGCCAGGTTCAAATAATTCATGGAACCGCGGCTGTCTGCATCGTGGTATAACACTGGCAGACCAAAACTTGGCGCTTCTCCCAGTTTCGTATTTCTTTGAATAATGGTCTCAAAAACGATATCCTGAAAATGGGTCTTTACATCATCCACTACCTGATTGCTCAAGCGTAAACGGCCATCATACATGGTTAAAAGAATTCCCTCAATATCCAGTCCTTTATTCAGGTGGTTTTGAATGATTTTGATGGTATTTAACAGTTTGCCCAAACCTTCCAAAGCGAAGTACTCACATTGTACCGGAATCAACACACTATCGGCTGCAACCAGCGCATTGGTAGTTATCAAACCCAACGAAGGTGAGCAGTCGATGATAATAAAGTCGTACTGGCTTTTTAATGCCTTTAATGCACCTTCCATCATGCGTTCGCGGTTGGGCATGTCCAGCAATTCAATTTCCGCACCAACCAGATCAATATTGGAAGGCATTAAATCGAGAAAAGGAACCTCGGTGGTTAGTATAACATCCTTGGGATCAATTTCCTGAACCAGGCATTCGTACAATCCGATTTTGATATTCTTAGGATCGAAACCGAGGCCTGAAGAGGCATTCGCCTGCGGATCCGCATCAATCAAAAGCGTTTTGTGTTCCAGCACAGCCAAACTGGCTGCCAGATTAATGGCGGAAGTGGTTTTTCCCACTCCTCCTTTTTGGTTTGCAATTGCAATTATTTTTCCCATTGTATTAATTTTTTTTATAGTTGAATCTGGCTTCCCACTTTCATGAATTCCAGTTTCATACCGGCTTTATCAAACATCTCGGTACATTTGGAATGATCCACCCTGATGGTATCAAAGGTATCATAATGCATCGCCGTAATATGTTTTACGCCAAGATATTTCGAAGCTTCCAAAGCGTCTTCCACTCCCATGGTATAATTGTCACCAATAGGCAGGAAGGCAGTCTTTAAATTTTTGTTTTTTCCTATCAATGCCATATCACTGAATAATCCTGTATCGCCTGAATAGTAAAAATTATCGGTATCATTTTCCACCAGAAAACCCGCTGGATTTCCACCACAACTTCCATCTGGAAGTGTGCTGGAATGTAGGGCAGGAGTGAGTTTTATGCTGCCAAAGTCAAAATTCCACTTTCCGCCAATATTCATTCCATGCGTTTTAGATACACCTTGCTTTTGGAGCCAGGAAGTTATTTCATACACACCAACCACCATGCAATTACTCTGTTTTGCTATTTGCAAAGCATCTTCAATATGGTCACCATGTCCGTGTGAAATCAGCATATAATCCGGGCAAATGGATGTAACATCCACACCCTTAGCCAAAGGGTTGGAACTGATAAAAGGGTCAAAAAGTATACTTTTGCCCGCAGTATCAATCATAAATGTGGAATGTCCGTAGTAAGTGATCTTCATCGCCGGTTTGGAAAAGGCAAAGTTATTTTTAAAGGCCTCCTGCTCCTATGTTCCACGGTCTTAGTTTTGTACACGATTGTTGGGAATCAAAGTTGTAAAAATGTGGATAAAGTCTCGGACACCCTTGTTTTCCGCTACAATGAAGACCAATCGGTCTCAACTCTCGATCCGGCATTTGTAAAATCACAGTCTGAGTTATGGGTTTGCAGCCAGATATACAACAGCCTCGTGGATTTGGATAGCAATCTGCAACCCGTTCCAATGCTTGCAAGTAGCTGGGAAATCTCAGAAAACGGTCTTGTTTATAAGTTTCACTTACGCACCGATGTGCAGTTTCATAGACAGGGTAAGGTGGGTTTTGAACAATCCCGGTGGGTAACTGCTTCAGACGTGGTATATTCTTTCCGGCGTATTACCGATCCAAATACTGCGGCTGCCTGCGCCTGGATATTTGCAGATAAAATAAATTTGGCTTCCATTCGGTTTCTTCAAAAAACATCTTCGGCGTCTGAACCATTCTATGCCCAGAATGATTCTACTTTCATACTCACGCTTTCAAAGCCATACTCCGCCATGTTATCGTTGTTGGGCACTGCATGGTGTTCTGTTATTCCTCATGAATTTGGAGAAAATAAAAATGTTTTTGGTCGCAATCCCGTAGGTACCGGGCCATTTTATATGAAGTACTGGGAGGAAGATGTTAAAATGGTTTTGCGAAAAAATCCAGATTATTTTGAAACAGTAAATGGCAAAAAACTGCCCTTTTTAGAAGCCGTAAATATTGATTTTCTCAAAAATAAACAAACGGCATTTATGCGATTTGTTGCAGGTGAATACGACTTTTTTAATGGGGTAGAAGGGAGTTTTAAAGATGAACTTTTAACCAAACAGGGTCAAATAAGACAAAAATACCGGCATAAATTTAAATATATCATCAAGCCATTTTTGAATACAGAATATTTGGGGATTTGGATCGATAAAAACAATCCCGGATCTAATCCCCAACTGGCAAATCCTTACCTTCGAATAGCATTGAATTACGCCATTCCAAGAGAGGAACTGGTACGAAATTTTCGCAACAATTTGGGTATTCCCGGTACAGGAAGTTTTCTGCCATTTGAATTTACAGATAATAACAATGCAGGTTTTAATTATGCACCGGACAGCGCCAGAAAATATCTGAAACTTGCCGGATATCCCTATGGCAGAGGTTGTAATCCAATCAAAATTACCACCACCGCAGATTATCTGGATATGATTGTATACATTCAAAAATACTGGGAGGATATTGGAATAAAATCTGAAATTGATATACAAACCGGAGGCATGATCCGGCAATTGAGAAATAATGGGAAACTGGCCATATGGCGGGGGAGTTGGATTGCCGATTATGCAGATGCCGAGAATTATCTCACTTGCTTTTATAGCGGTAATTTTAGTCCTGGCGGGCCCAATTATACGCATTTTAAAAATGCGGATTACGACCTCGAATATGAAAAAATGTTAATGGAGACAGATGCCAAAAGAAGGATGGAGCGCATCAAAAAATGTGAAAATATATTGAAAAAAGAAGCGCCTGTTATTGTTTTGTTTTATGATAAAAGCATTCGTCTTTATCAAAATAATGTGCACCATTTCCATAACGATGCAACCAACAGACTTATCTTAAAATACGTTCAAAAGAGCAAAATATAATTGCTTAAATTTTGTATAAAAATCCCAAACCCACAATCCAGCTGTTCTGCCACGCATTAACTCCGGGCTTGGCTAAATCCTTGTCAAATACAGAAATTAAGGTATAATTAAAGTTGATATATTTACCTACTTTGGCAACAAAATTCACATCCACCCGGCTATCCAGCGGGCTATGAGATTCGCTGAAATTGTATGGTGCAAATCCCAGATAATTCAGTTTGAAATTGTATTGCTTTTGTTTGCCGAGATCTTTGGCAATACCGGCTTGTAACTGAAACCCAAGCTCGGAGTGAAATAATTTTCCGCTGTCAACTCCTGCTATCTTTTTTTCGCCCCTTATTCCATACAATTTTTGATTTAAAAAAGTGGTAATTTTAATTGCTCCAACACCAATTCTCGCATATGCCCAATCCACTGGTTTGGCTTCAAAACCTACGGCCGGAACAATCATTCCTGAACTCATGAAAGAGGTTGTCTGTGACCTTATTTCTCTTCCGATCGAATCTTTGGAATATGCAAAACCATTCAATAATTGGGTTTGAAAGTTCAAACCGGCATAAAGACTTAACCATTTAGGTTTTGAAAAGGCATGTCCATATTTACTGTCAAAAAACAGGTTATCGATATTCTTTCTGGTGCTTCGGTAAGAAATTCCAAAATTATCCAGCTGCCTGGAACTGATTGCACCTATATTGATTTTTAATACATTGTCCCAGCTGTTTTTTTCCTTTTTGTAATTGCGCAATCCGTTTAGAAAAACATTGCCTGATAAATTATTTGCAGCACCCGCGGACCAATTGGGTGATGTACCTGATAATGCTGCATTCAAACCCAATTCAGTGCCTTTTTTCCAGTATGAAGTATCTTTGGCAACGCTATCTTTAGGTAAACTGTCTGTATATACTGCGCCCTGTAACTTTCCGGAAAACAAAACCAAAATGGCAATTAAAGAAATTGGTAGAAATAACTTTTTCATGAATGCAAATGTCTGCCTTTGCTGTCGAATCGACAACATGAAATGAATCAATATTAATGAAAGCTTATTCCGCTTTTTTGTGAATACTTTTGGCCCTGTTCATGGCTTTTATCATGATGAAAAGGACCATGGCTACAATGAGAAAGTTCAATATTGCAGCGAGTAATTTGCCATAAGTAAATTGCCTGTATGCGAGTTCCTCAATCTTCTCAAAACCTCCCACTGCAGCAACAATGGGCATAATGATATCGTTTACAACACTGTCTACAATTTTTTGAAACGCGGCACCAATAATTACAGCAACTGCAAGATCCATCACATTGCCTTTATTGATGAATTCTCTGAATTCTGAAATGAAACTCATTTTGAAAATATTATTTCAAGCGAATAAAACGATAATTTTAAAATTATCCCGATTTATCCGAAAAAAAAATGGCAGATTGAAATTATTGGTCTGAGGAAGTTTCGCTCAAAACGCGTTTAACAATGTCTGCAGCATCTTTTAGTGCAATCGCACTAAACACTTTCAATCCACTGTCGTCAATAATTTTTTTGGCTTCCTCTGCGTTTGTTCCCTGAAGTCTTACAATGATTGGGATATGGATATTTCCGATTTTGCGGTAAGCTTCTACCACACCATTCGCCACTCTGTCGCAACGTACTATGCCGCCGAAAATATTGATCAAAATGGCTTTTACACCAGGATCGCTCATGATAATTCTAAAGCCGGCTTCTACGGTTTGTGCATTGGCAGTACCTCCAACATCCAAAAAGTTTGCGGGTTCACCTCCGCTAAGTTTTATAATATCCATGGTGGCCATTGCCAAACCGGCGCCGTTTACCATGCAACCCACATTTCCGTCCAGTTTCACAAAATTCAGATTGTGTTCACCTGCTTCCACTTCAGTTGGATCTTCTTCAGCCAGATCGCGCAGATCTGCATAATCCTTGTGGCGGTATAAAGCATTATCATCCAAATTCACTTTGGCATCCACTGCAATTATTCTGTTATCACTGGTCTTTAAAACAGGATTGATCTCAAACATGGCGCTGTCTGTATCGTCATAAGCCTTATATAATGCCGTAACGAATGCAACCATTTCCTTAAATGCTTTTCCCTCTAATCCCAGATTGAATGCGATTTTTCTGGCCTGAAAAGCTTGGAGACCTGTTGTCGGATCAATCCACTCTCTGAATATTTTCTCAGGATGATTTTCTGCAACTTCCTCAATATCCATCCCACCTTCTGTGGTATAAATAATTACATTCTCCTTTTTACCTCTGTCCAGCAGCACACTCATGTAGTACTCTTTTGGTTCAGATTCTCCCGGGTAAAAAACATCCTGTGCAACCAATACTTTGTTAACCACTTTACCAGCGGCACCGGTTTGTAAGGTTACCAAAGTACCACCGAGTAAATTTTGCGCAATTTCTTTAGCCTGTTCCGGTGATTTAGCAACCTGAACCCCGCGTTGTTCGCTGCCTTTTATTTTTCCTTTTCCTCTTCCGCCTGCATGTATTTGAGCCTTAATCACACACCAGTCACTCTGGTATTCATTTTTAACTTTTAAAGCTGCTTCAGCAGCTTGTTCCGGTGTTTCTGCCACAAATCCGTTTTGCACGGCTACACCGTATTTCTTTAAAATTTCTTTCGCCTGGTACTCGTGAATGTTCATGAAATTGAGGCTGCGAAAATAGCTAACTTTGACGGCTTATAATTATTACCGAAGCAGAAATTCATGATGTTAAGCTGCCAAAATATTCACAAGAACTATGGAAATCTTCATGTTTTAAAAGGGATTAGCCTTCAGGTTAAGGATGCAGAAATTGTTTGCATTACCGGGGAAAGCGGTGCCGGAAAAAGTACTTTGCTGCACATTTTAGGTACCCTGGATATGGCAGATAGCGGAAATCTCCATTTTAGAGAACAGAATTTATTGAAATTAAATAATCGAAAATTATCTTCCTTTCGCAATAAAAACATGGGATTTGTTTTTCAGTTTCATCAATTACTTCCTGAATTTACTGCACTTGAAAATGTCTGTATTCCTTCGTGGATTGCAGGTAAAAGCAAGCGCGAAGCTGCCAAAGATGGCTTGGAGTTGCTTTCCTATTTGGGATTAGCTGACCGGTCAGGTCATAAGCCAAACCAACTTTCCGGTGGCGAGCAACAAAGAGTTGCGGTGGCAAGAGCACTTATCAATAAACCCGGAATTGTTTTTGCCGATGAACCCAGCGGAAATCTGGATTCAACTAATGCGGAAGCTCTGCATCGATACTTTTTAAAATTGCGGGATGACTTTGGTCAATCCTTTATTATTGTCACCCACAACCGCGAACTTGCAGCTATGGGTGACAGAAATATAGTTTTAAAAGACGGGATGGTGCAACAGTAATCCAACTCAATTGTTGGGCTGGTACCTGTCTTTGCCATTCCAACCAAAGGACAAGCCAAAGCGCATACCGTTTTTGCCCGGGATTACATATCCATTTACTGGAATGTTCATTCTTCCGCTTTTGAAAGTGCGCCCAAATCCAATCAGGAAACCGGTATTCAGCGAAACAATTCCCCGGTTGTCCATGCGTTTTTCAAAACTTGGATCCCAATTCGGCTGGTTTTCAAACAATTTGGCATCTTCTTCCAGATACCATAATCCATCGGGACCAATAAATCCTTTAGCCATTTTGGTAAAAGTAAAGGTTGGACCGAATGCAAACTCCCATCCATTCTTGTTGTTGCGCAATCCATTCAAAAATGTGAAACTGGGAATAAAACGACCCTGATCCATTCCGGATATAACCGGAATAAATTCAAACAATGCCTGAAAATTACCCTCGTTCAGGTATTGTTTTTCGAATTGATATCCAAATTGAAACATGAAAGGGTATCCGTCAAATCCGCCATCTTTTTCAGGGCGTTTCATAATTTCCCCGTTTAAACCGGAAAAGAATCCCACGCCCATACGAGGGCCGTCTGCCCTTAAACGCAATTCATAAGGATTGTTAATGGTGCTTTCGTATTCCGATTTAATGGTGAGTTTTTTTACAATATCTGCATCATTTGGAATATTAAACATTTCATTGATGGTTATTCGAATCATCATGAGTTCGTTTCCTTTAATATCCAGGAATTCCTTCACAATTTGTTTTTCGAAAGTTCCGGTTTCCACATCCAGTAAGCCGAGATTCACATCAATTTTATCACCCAGCCTTTGTATACCACCTGTAAACATTTTGTTAACTCCGAGTCTTTTTCCAATATTGGACAGACAGATTTTGCTGAAACATCCCACCACTTCCAGAGAATCTTTTTTTGCGAGGTATTCCACATCATATTTATCCATAACCTCAAACTGACCTACACGTATCAATTCATTGATTACATATTGAATGGCCTCCTTGTTGTCCATAATGTTGCTTCTGGTGTCAAAATCAGCAATAGCAATGGATTGTTTTCCATCCTGAATGGCAGCAGAGAGCTTGGTGGAAATTCCGGTGATCAGCGTAAATACTATTATTATCAGCATGTGTGACCTTAACCGGGAATGGAATTTTGGATTTTTCATATAGTCTTGATTTTGTTGAATCAAATTTCAAGCTACTTGCAGGAACCATTTTATGATATTCATCATGTTAAACAGGAAAATATTTCAATAATGCAAATTCAAGGGACAATCCAAATTATTTGAACGTTAATCGCTTGAATTTCATGAAGAAGTCTTGGTTATTCGCAAAAAATACCAATATTTGACACTTAATTTATTGTTTTTTGCAAATGAATAACGTCGCGAACCTTCCCAACGCACAAAGTTATTTCGTGGAACTGCTGAAGAGATCTGTTCCGCAACATGTTAAGCTCGCTGAAGAAATGAGCCAGCTCCTCGATATCAGCGCAGATAGCGCCTATCGAAGAATTCGTTGTGAAACGGATATTACATTGAATGAAGCATTAAACCTATGCAGGCATTTTGATATTTCACTGGACAGTTTATCTCCGAGTAATCCCAATAGTGTTATGTTCCGGGTAAACAAACTCACCGTGGAAATGGATAGTTTTACCGGATATCTGGATCAATTGTGTGAAGACCTGGAGTGGATTACCCGATTTGAAAACGGCGAAGTAATTTATGCAGCAGAAGATATTCCGGTTTTTTATAACTTTTATTTTCCGCAATTGGCGGTATTTAAAATGTTTTATTGGACGAAATCAATTCAAAATGTTACCGAACTTCAGGGTAAAAAGATTGAAGAACTTGTGTTGCCCGAAACCTGGGCACCTAAAGTTGGCAGAATAGGCGAGTTGTTTTTAAAACTAAACAGCATTGATTTATGGAGTGAGGACACAGTGAAGAGTGTAATTCGTCAGGTGAAATTCTATTGGGAGGCCGGTTTCTTTGGTGAGCGCGAAACGGCATTGGCAGTAGTGGATCAACTTGGAAATCTCATAGAAATGGTGCAAAAACAATCCGAGACCGGTAAGAAAATGCAATTTTCTAAAGGACAATTTACCAATAGCAATTACACATTATATGTTAGTGATCTCATGATTGGAAATAACTGTGTATTTTTAAAAGCGCAGGATAAAATGGCGAGTTATATCGGCTTTCATTCTTTCAATTATATGCGCACCACAGATGTTTTCTTTAATAACCAAAGCGAGATTTGGGCCAGAAATCTCATAGCAAAATCCACTTTGATTAGTTCTGTTGCGGAGAGAGCGAGAAACCAATTTTTTAAATTGAATTTTGCGCAGGTTGAAGGTCTGAGAAAAGAAATTTTGGAGGCGTGATACGTCATGGGTATTTCACCCAAGGAAATTCTAAAAAAATACTGGGGATATGATAATTTCAGACCCGGACAGGAAAACCTGATTCTGGATGTTCTGAAAGGACGGGACGTATTGGCTTTGTTGCCAACCGGAGGAGGTAAAAGTATCTGTTATCAGGTTCCCGCAATAGCTTTGCCGGGTACCACACTGGTTATTTCTCCATTGGTTTCCTTAATGAAAGATCAGGTGGATGCCTTAAAACAACGGGATATCCCTGCAGTGTGCATTCATTCCGGTCTGGGGTGGCATGAGTTAAGGCTTACTATGGAAAATGCACTCAGGGGACGTTATAAGCTGATTTACCTTTCTCCGGAAAGATTAGCTTCCGATAACTTCCGTGAATATCTCCCAAATCTCAAAATCAGTTTGCTGGCAGTGGATGAAGCGCATTGTATCAGCCAGTGGGGGCATGATTTCAGACCGCCATATTTAAAAATCGGAGAAATTCGGGAGTTGTTACCCAACATACCTGTAGCAGCTTTTACAGCCAGTGCTACAGAAAAAGTACAGTCTGAGATTATTGAAAAACTCAGATTGGTAAAACCGGCTGTTCACAAAACCAGATTTGCCAGAGAAAACCTTCGTTTTTCTGTGGTGGAAACGGAAAATAAATCGGGTTATCTGCTGAAGGCATTAAAAAAATTGAATTCGAGCAGTATTGTGTTTTGTGATACACGCCGTGAAACCGAAGAGTTGGCCAGGTACCTTTCAGAAGCCGGTTTGCCAACGGGCTTTTACCATGCCGGACTTTCCCAGTCAGAACGTGTAAAAAGACAGGAAGCATGGATTCAGAACCAAACCAAATCCATGGTTTGTACCAATGCATTTGGAATGGGCGTGGATAAGCCCGATGTGCGCCTGGTAATCCATCAAAATCCACCTGCTTCCCCCGAAGCTTACTATCAGGAAGCAGGCAGAGCTGGAAGGGATGGGGAAACGAGTTGGTGTATTTTGCTTTATAAGCCTTTGGATATAGAACAAAGCCGTCAAAAAATATTAGCGTCATTCCCCGATAAAGCTACTTTAGAAAGGGTATATCTGGCGATATTTAACTTCTTTGGAATTTCAGAAGGCTCGGGTGTAGGAAGAAGCCTTGAATTTGATTTGATTGCAGTTGCCAAAAAATATCAAATACCCCAACTTCAAGTATTAAATTCAGTTCTGAACATGGAACAGCTTGGTTTTTGGAGTCTTTCTGAAAGTATTTTTTCCCCTTCGAGATTGTATTTTATATGGCCTTATCAGGACATATATGAATTTAAACTCATGCATGTGCGTTACGAACTTTTACTGGACGTAATTCTGAGATCCTATGGTGGAATATTTGATAATTATGTAACTATTAATGAGAAATTACTCGCCAGGCGCATGCACAAAACCCAGGAAGAAGTAATGGAATTGCTGCGTGAACTGGCAAAAAAACAGTTATTGGATTATTTGCCAAATACCGATAAACCTTTGATTTATCTATTAGAGCCAAGGGTTGCTAATCCGGTATTTGACCTATCCAGATTAGAACCATTGAGAAGATCGCGGTTGGAAGCGCTGAATGTGATGGCAAATTATCTGGAAGATAAAAATTGTAGATCTGCTTTTTGGCAAAAGTATTTTGGTGGAGAGGATGCAGAAAACTGCGGCCATTGTGATATTTGCATCCGCAGAAGAAAAAAAGCCCTGAATGGAATACAATTGCGCGAGTATGAAGGTTATATCAGGGATTTATTGGGGAATTCGGGATTGAGCAGAATGGAATTAATGAAACAATTTCCGGAAGAAAATGCATTTGAATTGAGAGAAGTACTTCGATCATTAATGGATGATAAAACAATATTGGTCGATGCAAATCAGAAATTATATTGGAAAAGTTGAAGCGGATTGTATTTACTGTAACCAATGACCTGGTTTATGACCAAAGAATGAACAGAATTTGTTCTACCTTGTCTGACGCCGGTTATAGCTGTTTATTGGTTGGTAGAAAACGCCGCAATTCCCTGGACACAGACAATAAAAAATTTGAACAGAAACGACTTCGTTGTTGGTTTGAAAAGGGAAAATTATTTTACATCGAATACAACATTCGTTTATTCATGTTTTTACTTTTCTGTCCACTGGATGCAATTTGTAGCATTGATTTGGATACTGCTTTGCCAGGTTTGGCAGTGTGCCGAATGCGTTCCAAGGTACACATTTTTGATTCGCATGAATTGTTTACAGAGGTACCTGAAGTAAAAGACAGGAAAAGAGTAAAGCAGTTTTGGGAATGGGTACAAAAAAGGGTATTCAGTCGAAGCAATTGTGTGTATACAGTAGGAAAGGAGTTGGCCAATTATTTTGAAGAGCGCTATCAAAGGAAAGTAATGGTTGTGCGGAATATGCCCGAATTCCGAAATTCGGAATATGCACCTTCGGCGGATAGGTTTATTTTATATCAGGGGGCGTTGAATGAGGGCCGTGGATTGGAAAATCTGATTGTTGCCATGCAGGAAATAAATTGCCGGTTGGTAATTGCCGGTGAAGGCGACCTAAGTATTTCATTGCGAAATCTCACATCTGATTTAAATCTCAATCAAAAAGTCAATTTTCTTGGATTTGTAAAACCCACCGAGTTGGAAAACCTTACCAGAACAGCATGGTTGGGTGTAAATGTGAGCGAAAATGCCGGCAAAAGTTATTACCTTTCTCTGAATAATAAATTTTTTGACTACGTACATGCGGGTTTGCCATCACTTTTGAATCCATTTCCGGAATATATTTTATTAAATAAACAATTTTCTGTGGGGGTAATTACAAATCCTGTTGTATCGGATATAGTAAAAAATGCCAGGCTTTTGCTGGAAGATGATAACCTCCATAAGGAGCTGAGTGAGAACTGCCTGAAAGCAGCGAAAGAGTGGAACTGGCAAAAAGAAAGCGAAGTACTGAAAGATATTTATAACACCCTCCTTGAACAAAAATAAATTCATCCATATTGTAGCATTTGATATTCCATATCCTCCGAATTATGGTGGAATTATTGATATTTTTTACAAAATAAAAGCGCTTAAGGAAAAAGGTTTTCACATTATTTTACATGTGTATTTATATGCCGGAAAAGAGCCATCGGATATTTTAAAACAATTGTGCCACAAGGTTTATTATTACAACAGAAGGCGCTTTGCAAACCCGTTTATTGGTGAATTGCCTTATATTGTATCCACCAGAAATGGCGATGAATTATTAAATAATTTATTAAAAGACAAGCATCCAATTTTATTTGAAGGTTTGCACACTACTTATTTCCTAAACCATAAAAGTTTGGAAGAAAGATTTAAAATAGTGCGCACCCATAATGTGGAACATTTGTATTACAAAGCCCTGGAAGAAGCTGAAACAGGTTTTTTCAAAAAGTATTTTTTCAGGGTTGAAAGTGAAAGACTTGCGCAATATGAAATGGTCTTGAAACATGCCGATTTAATAGCTACAATTTCACCGGCAGAAACAGAATATTATCAAACCATGTTTCCGCAAACGTCTTATGTACCCGCATTTCATGGCAATGAGGAGGTTAGCGGCAGGTTGGGTCAGGGCAAATATCTTTTGTACCATGGAAATTTGGGGGTAGGTGAAAATAACAAAGCCGCACTGTATCTGGTACATGAAATCTCTCCTGGTCTTGATATTCCGGTAGTAATTGCCGGTAACAACCCCTCCAGACAATTAAAACAAGCTGTAAAAGGCAATCCTTACATCAACCTGGTAAGTAAAATAAGTTCGGAAGATATACTGGAGCTGGTGGCAGAAGCACAGATAAACCTTTTGGTTACATTTCAATCTACCGGTATAAAATTGAAATTGTTGAATGCGTTGTACAGGGGAAGGCATTGTGTGGTAAATCCGGCAATGGTGGAGAATACAGGTCTTGATTCCATATGCCATATGGCTTCCAAGCCTTTGCAATTGCAAAGATTGGTTAAATCTCTTTGGACCGAACCATTTACAGAAACCGATCTGGAACATAGGAAAGAAGTACTTCTCGGACAATTCAGCAACAGGCATAGCGCAGAAATGCTAACCCGCCATCTGGGTGTAGAAACGCTGTCTGTATAATTTTCAATAAGTCGGCTTTTTTGTGAAGAAATATATGAGAAGGCCAACTTCTGTCGTTGTATTTTTGAACGATTTATGAAGAAACTGGTTTTGGTTGTGATTTTCATGTCAGCATTCCGGCTATTTTCCCAGCAGAATGCAGTACATACATATCCTTCGGTTTATTACCAAAGAGGATTGGAATTGTTCGATGAGAAGAAATTCAATGCTGCAATCACACAATTCAATTTGTTCATGGAACAAACTGATAATTCTGCCGACAAAGGGGAAGCAGAATATTATCTGGCTATTTCCAAACTATATGCAGAACATAGCGACGGCGAAGCTGCTGTGATTCGGTTTCTGGAAAAAAATCCGGGGTCGCACAAAACCCATATGGCCAATCTGGCTTTAGGCGATTATTATTATCTGAAAAGAAAGTATAGCAGTGCATTAAGATATTATAAAGAGGTTGATCCTTTCGCACTGAGTAAAGCAGATCATGACAGATTCTTTTTTAGAAAAGGGTATAGCGAGGTTCAAAGAAAAAAATACAAAGATGCGTTGGAAACGCTGCGTCCGCTCACTGAAAAGGAAAATGATTATAAGGTGTTGGCCACCTATTATTACGCATATTGTGCCTACTACACAGGCAATTATTCAGAAGCACTGCGAGCGTTTAAGAGTATAGAAATCGAAGGGCCAAAAATGGTGCGGTTTTATGTAGCCCAAATTTATTATTTACAAGGGGATTATGATAAATCTCTGGCATATCTGGATAAATATTCTAATGGGGTTCCGGCCGGATTGGTAAGTTTAATTCGCGGGAAGAATTATTACCGCAAAGCGGATTATTCCAAAGCAGCTGAATATTTTAATAAAAGCGGGTATACCAGAGACAGTCTGAACCCGAATGAAATTTATGAAATCGCTTTCAGTAACTATAAAAATGCCAATTACACCAAGGCATCTGAATGGTTCAAATTTGTTGCATTTCAGGGTGATTCGTTATCGCAGGTTGCCAGTTATAATCTGGCGGATTGTTTTTTGAAATTAAAAAATAAACGCGATGCAATGAATGCATTTGCGGAAGCATATCGGGCCGGGCTGAATAAAACGGTAGCGGAGGATGCGCTCTTTAATCAGGCCAAGCTGGCGGTGGATTTAAACGAAGCGAATGCAGCATCTCTGTTACAGAAATATGTAGATAATTATCCCTCAGGGAAAAATTCGATAGAAGCAAAAAAATTACTCGCAAAATTGATGCTGAATACGAATAATTACAGAGATGCAGTGGTGGTTTTGGAAAGTATTGGTGAGTTGGATGCATCCACGGAAGAGAGTTATCAGCGTGTAACACTGGCGCGTGGAATGGAATTGTTTAAGAGCAGACAATGGAACGAAGCAATGGCCATGTTTGACAAGTGTATTTCAAAAAAATCGAGCAAATCACTGGCCGGGCAGGCAGCATTTTGGAAGGCAGAGTGTTTGATTCAGCAACAGAGTTGGGATTTGGCAGGCAGCAATTATCAAAAGTTTCTGGATGCCCCCGAAACTGCCAGTCTGGATTATTATCCATATGCTTTTTATGGAATGGGATATGTGAATTTTGAAAAAAACCAATTTGCTGAAGCCAAACAATATTTTGAAAAATTTTCCAAACAATCTTCTCGTGGAAAATACATTGAAAAAATATACAGCGATTGCCAATTGCGACTTGGGGATTGTTATTTTATGCTCGCCAGTCTGGCCAAAGAAGATTCTGAAAAATCAAAATATCTGAATCTGGCTATTGACCCCTACAGTTATGTATCCGGCAAAAAAGCTTCTGATGCAGATTATGCCATGTTCCAAACCGGAATGATTTATGGAATTAAAAGATCTGCAGATAAGAAAATAGCTACCATGAAAAGATTGGTTGCTGATTACCCAAATTCCCCATTTGTGCCTGATGCTTATTTTGAAATGGGTTCTGAATATATGGGACTGGGAAATAACAAAGAAGCGGAGCGCTATTTTATGTATGTAATTGAAGATTATAAAGGAAATCCAAAGGTGAGTACCAGTTATGTCAATTTGGGCAGAATTTATTACAATACAGAAAAAGACGATAAGGCAATTGAAGCGTATACGCATGTTGTAGATGATTTTCCAGGTACCAAAGAATCCGCTGAAGCGGCAGAAACCGTGAAGAAAATCTTTACTGAAAATGGCAGGACTGCAGATTACATTCGTTGGAAAGAAAAACGTGGTGGAACTACTGCCGATGAACAGGATAATTTATTTTTTAATGAAGCCAAGCTCGCTTATGACAAACTCGAATACAAAGATGCAATTACCAAATTCGAGAATTATTTAAATAAAATGCGCAATGGCGCACATGTAATAGAAGCAAATTATTATAAAGCAATTTGCCACGAAACTCTGAAACAAAAAGAGGACGCCATTCGCCATTACAAAGTTGTAGCCGATGCAAACGGAAATGAATACCAGGAAGATGCAGTCCTTTCCATTTTGGAATTGTACGGCAACGACGGACCATGTAATGAATTGGTGATTTATCTGGAAAAAATTGAAAAAATTACCAAGAGTAATGATACCCGCCAAAAAGCTTGGCGCGCATTATTCCGCTGTTACGACAAGCTTGGTAAATTATCTGAAGCAAGTGAAGTGGCACGCAGGGTTAGCGACGATATTAGTGCTCCTGATGATCTTAAAGCGGAAGCTTTGGTATACTTGGGTCGTGCAGAATTTGAAAAGAAAAACTATAAAGATGCACTTGACAGATTTGCAGAGGCTTACAGCAGGTACAATAACTATTACGGTGCCGAAGCCAAATATCGTGAGGCACAGGTTTACTTTGAAACCAAAGATTATGAAACCTGTATCAATTCCTGTTACGATCAAATGGATCAGTTCAATGGATTTGATTATTGGGTGGGCAAAAGCATGATTTTATTGGGCGATGCCTATTTGGCAAAAGGCGATGAATTCAGCGCCAAGGCCACCTGGAATTCTGTATTAGATAATTTCGGGAAAATGCCTGAAATCTATAATGAAGCAAAAGAAAAACTGGCAAAACTGAAAAATAAAAACATTCAGAATAACAATTTGAATGAAGAATAATTCAGGGCTGGCTTCGGATTTTTTGTAATAAATCCTCTGATCCTTTTACATTCGCACTTTTTGATTTTCCTAATTCTATGGCTTTCAATGCCCAGAATTCAGCCTCCGAATTTTTACCATTTGCCATTAATAATGAGGCATAAGTATCCATATATTGATAATCGGTTTCCTTATAAGCAATGGGCTTCATCCATTTCAGGGCAAGGGAAAGTGCAACAGAATTGGTAGAGCCTTGATAAATTCCCCAAGATATTTCATTAATGGCGTCATCGGAAAATTGGTCGGGATACTTTGTTAAAAATGAATCATATTTTATTGCATATACCTGCCACATTTTTCTGTGTTCATAAAAATACAGAGAAGCGTCCAATTGCATAAACCGTTTGCGCATTTCATCTCTTGCAGAATAAATTTCTATCTGATTGAGTATGCTGTCCAGCGAAATATTTAAAGAATCTTCAGATGTCTTTCGTGATATCCAGGCATAAAAAATATTTTCAACCATCGATTCAGGAAACAAAGAGTTTAATTTTTTTATCTGACTAAAGAATTCATTCCCTGGTGCATAGATATATGAGAATTTAGACATGACAAGAAATGCCAACTCTTCGCAAGTGTTGCTATTTATCAGATATTGATTTACTTGCTCTGCTTTAGGGAATTTTATCATTTCCTTTTTGTTTTTCTTAAAAGTCTGGCTGTAAAATTCAGGGTATTCTAATTTCTTGTTATTACTAAAACCTAAATAGAAAAAACCTTGGTTAATTTTGCTTTTCACAGAATCCAATTCCTGGAGAAAACTCGGAGCTTCCATATAACCATCGATCAGATAAACCAGTTGGTTTTGAGAGTTGAGAAATAACAGTTTGGGATAGCCGTTGATTGCAAATCGTATTGCGGTTTCCCTTCCAGAATTTTCTTCTTCTGCATCCAACCTTACTACAACAAAGTTTTTATTCAAAGCTTCTATAATTGTCTCATTTTGAAATGTTTTCTCTTCCAGTACTTTACACCAGTAGCACCAGGTGGTATACATGTCTACCATCAGGATTTTATTCTCCTTTTTGGCAGCATTTAAAGCTTTTGAGTAATTATCGTAAATCTTAAGATTGGCTGAGTAGGATAATGTAGAAACGAAAAAAAGGAGAACAGAAGCTAGAATACGCATATCCGAATATAATAAAAAAAGCGCCGGAATTTTCCGACGCTTTCTCCTTGTTTTATTAAATTAATTATTTCAAAGTGAAACTTGTTCCACCCATTTTAAATCCATCGCAATACAATTCCAATGTGTAACCACCGGGTTTCAGTTGGCCGGGTACGCGCCATACAGTTGGTTTTACGGTCATGGAGGAATTGTCATACACTTCGGTCAGTTTATAAGTGAATTTGCTTTGTTGACCTTCATAATCAAAGGTAGCGCCATCTTCTTTACCTGAAGTGAGTGTAGTTCCGCCTGGTCCGGTAATTTTTACGTAGATTATTTTTTCACCTGAGGTTGCGTTGGTGTTTTCTGCAATTTTGAATGTGGTTCTGATAGATTCTACATCTTTTGCTTTATAGGTAACTGCTTCTTTACCAGATATCATTCTTCTTTTGAGCGGTTCAACTTTCAGGGATTCGCTGATGAGGCGTGCACGCATTCTGGCATTATCATCAGAAATTCTGGTGTTCTGGGTTTTTACATCTTCATTTTCAGTTTGCAATCTTGCCCGATCTTCATCGAGTTGCTGATTGAGCACTTCCAGATCTTTGTTTTTCTTTTCAAGCTCTTCGATTTTGGCAATCAACTCGGAGTTCTTTCTTTTCAGATTGTCGATCTCTGATTGTTTTGCATTGCCACTGGCGCGCATTTTGGCCACCATAGAGGCAAGTTCATTTTTGCGTTGCTCCAGATCTTGTGTAAGCGCTTCGCCTTTCTGAGAAAGCATTGCACTATCTTCACGAAGTTTTTTCAACAGAAAATCGGCTTCACTCAAGGCTTCTTTCAGTTCTTTGTTTTCTGTAGTTGCTGCGGAAAGTTCTTTTGCTTTCTTTTCATTTTCATTGCCGCTTTTTTGCCACATATACAAAAGTCCGGCGTTGAGCGCAACCAATACACCAATAATGGTATAGAGCAGGGCTTTACTGTTTTTGTTCTTTTCGTTTGGATTCACTGTTTGATTTTCCATGATTTTTTGGATTTTTGCAAAGTTAAAATACAAATACCTTTCCAAACTAACATTAAATACACAGTACCAATCTGATGGACATTCGCAAAACGCCGCTGGACGGCCTACTTATTATTCAACCCAAAATTTTTGCTGACGAAAGAGGTCATTTCTTCGAAAGTTATCGCAGGGATATTCTCGGGGAACCCGCTACGGACGTGGAATTCATACAAGACAATCAAAGCCTTTCCAACAAAGGAATTATACGTGGAATGCACTTTCAGAAACCACCTTTTGCACAGGACAAACTGGTGCGGGTAGTTACCGGAGCCGTGCTGGACGTGGTAGTTGACATTCGCAGAAATTCACCAACCTATGGAAAAAAATTCGAAATCGAATTGAATGCCCGCAATTTCACCATGCTATTTATACCCAAAGGCTTTGCCCATGGCTTTGAAACGCTGGAAGACCTCACCATTTTTCAATATAAATGTTCCGAATATTACCATCCGGAATCTGAAGGGGGAATAGCCTGGAATTCGCCGGATCTGGCAATAAATTGGCAATCCCAGGATCCTGTGCTTTCTCAAAAAGACAAAATGCACCTGGAGTTTTCTCAATTTGAGAGTCCTTTTGAATAAAATGGCATGAATCCGGACATTAAAACCACAGAATTACTCACCCAATTGTTTGAAAAATATAGGTTGAGCGGACAGAATACTACAGATTATCTGGAGGGCTTGCTAGTTTCTAATTACGAACCTTACTGGAAATACATACACCTGGAGAGCCTTTTAAGCCTGCAAGATCCTAAAACGGATTTCGATGATGAAATGATTTTTATCATCTACCATCAAATTACAGAATTGTATTTCAAGTTAATTCTGCATGAGTTGGAGATATCCAGAAAAGAAAACTGTAATTCAGAATTATTGGAAGAAAACCTGCGCAGGATAAATCGTTATTTGAAACACCTGATTCAAAGCTTCGATATCATGACCGATGGCATGCGTCAGGATGAGTTTTTAAAATTCCGGATGGCATTGTTGCCCGCAAGCGGATTCCAAAGTTATCAATTTCGCCTGATTGAAATATGTCTGACACCATTACAGAACTTGTTATCGATGGATGACAGAATGATGGAAATCCCAGCAAATTACGCAGATGTTTACGACATGGTATATTGGAAAAAAGGCGCAATAGATTTGGGTACCGGGGAGAAAACCCTCACGCTTAAACAATTTGAAAAACAATACGATGAGAAATTGTCCCAATTTGCAAATCAATTAAAAGAGAATAATTTATACGCTGTCTATCTGAAATTAAAAAAGAACGGAGAAAAAACTGCAGCTGTAGCAGAAGAAATGAGAGTTTTAGATACCAATATGAATATCAACTGGAGACTTGCACATTATAGAAGTGCAGTCCGTTATCTGCATAAAATGGGTGGGGATGTTGCCGCTACCGGAGGCACGAATTGGCAGAAATTTTTACCTCCGAGATTTCAAAAGGTAATTTCATTTCCAGATTTATGGAATGAAGAGGAGTTGGAAAATTGGGGAAAATCCTGGGTAGATGATCAGTTTAAATAAGTTCAGAATTAAGAATGTTCTCGTAATTTAGAGTAGAGTATCCAGCTTTTAGATTCGTCTATGGCCTCAAAACCTAAGCGATACATTATTCTTCTCGAAGGAAAATTATCTTTATGTACCTGAGCATAAATAATGGACATATGCAGATGTTCAAAACCATGTTTAATCATCATTCTGGCAGCTTCTGTTGCAAAACCCAATTGCCTGAATTGAGGAAGCACGCGATAGCTGATATCAATGATACCGTCCATATCCTGCCTGGTCCGCAAACCGCATAGCCCAATGAATTGCCCGGCAGACAGGGATTCAATGGCATATAGACCCATTCCATTTTGGTTTTGAAGTACCTGATCCTGAAGCCAGTTAAAATTGTCTTCTGTGGATTGCAGGTTCTCCACCCAGGCATACTTCCGGGTAAGATCATCTGAATGTAATTCCTGAATAGAGGATAAATCGCCCAAATGAAGCGGTCTGAGTAACGTTCGTTTGGTTGAGATTCCGGTGGAGGGTGACACGATTCTCATAGCTATACAAACTTAAGTAATGAAGGTTACATTTGCAATATGTCCGGTTTAACCATTGCAGAGGCTCAGGAAAAGGTAGATGTCTGGATTCGCACCATTGGTGTCCGATATTTCTCGGAACTCACCAATATGGCTATACTTACCGAAGAAGTAGGCGAATTGGCCCGCATTGTTGCAAGAACATACGGGGATCAGAGTTTTAAGAAAAATGAAAACCAACTTGATCTGGCAGATGAAATGGCAGATGTAATGTGGGTTTTGATATGTATGGCAAACCAATGCGGTGTAAATCTCACGGCAGCATTTGAAAACAACCTTCAGAAAAAGACCACGAGGGACTTGGACAGGCACCAGAACAATCCAAAACTGGGATAATTAACGATCAAGGCTCTTTCTGGCCTGTTGGGTAGTTTGTTTATCATTTCATTCTACTTGTTAAACGAGATGGAATCTGAACCCTCACAGCTAAGTTGTACCTTTGCAGCAACTTGTCGAACCGCGAAAACAAAGATAGAAAAGCCGATCATATTGATCTGGCATTCGCAGCCCAGGCATTGGGAAACGATAATAGGTTCGATTATGAACCTATGTTAAAAGCGCATCCGGAATCGGGTTCCATTGTTCCGGTTTCATTTGCAAATAAAATACTGAAGGTTCCGATTTGGATCAGCAGCATGACCGGTGGAATTGAATTTGCGGAAAGCATTAATCGAAATCTGGCCATAGCCTGCAATACTTTTGGATTGGGAATGGGATTGGGTAGTTGCCGGCCATTGCTCGATTCCGATACCCATTTGGCGGATTTTGCAGTACGCAGGTACATTGGCAATCAGCCCTTATTTGCAAATCTGGGAATTGCCCAATTGGAGCAATTGCTGGATGCGGGCAAAGGTGCAAGTATTATCGAATTGGTTAAAAAACTGGAAGCGGATGGTCTAATTATACATGTTAACCCTTTGCAGGAATGGCTTCAGCCGGAAGGAGACAAAATTGTACATCCACCCATTGAAACTATCATGCGTGTTTTGGATTTGGTATCATTTCCGGTAATGGTAAAAGAAGTTGGCCAGGGGTTTGGCCCCGAGAGTTTGCGCGCATTGCTGGCACTGCCATTGGAAGCAGTGGATTTTGGTGCACAGGGTGGCACCAATTTCAGCTTGTTGGAGAGTATGAGACAAAATGAAATGTTGCGGGAACAATTTGAACCAGTGGCACATTTGGGACATACCGCCTTGGAAATGTCTGAGATAGCGAGCGCATTAATTTTGAATGAAAAAGAAAATATAAAAGCTCGGGGAATTATAGTTTCCGGTGGAATTAAAAACTTTCTGGACGGGTATTATTATCTTAGAAAAATACCTTATAAAGTGCTTTATGGACAAGCTTCGGCTTTTCTGAAATATGCATTGATAGGGGAAAATGAATTATTAAAATTTACAGAGACACAGATAAAAGGCCTTGAAATGGCATATGGTTATTTGTCACCAAAAAAAATATGATTACAGAACCGGTAAAAGGATTTAGTAAATGGAGCAAGCAAGCCAAAATAGAATGGCTTATCAATCATTATACTTCCAACGCGGATGCCGCATTGGAAATGCTGCAGGGTTATTGGCACCATGATGAAAAAATCCAAAAATTGCATGATGAATTTATTGAGAATACCATCACTAATTTCTACATGCCATTTGGAATCGCACCCAATTTTCTGATCAATGGTAAAATGTATACCATGCCATTGGCAATAGAAGAAAGCAGCGTGGTAGCAGCAGCGGCAAAAGCAGCGAATTTTTGGCTGGAACGCGGGGGATTCAAAACCAAAATCATCAGCACCACAAAAATTGGCCATGTGCATTTTATTTGGAACGGAGAAAATCACCAGCTTTTACATCATTTTTTTAATAAAATCAAGCCACTTTTCTTTGAGCATACTGCTGTAATTACCCGCAATATGGTATTGCGCGGTGGTGGAATTCTGGACATTGTTTTACGCGATAAAACCGACCTGGAACCGGGGTATTTTCAATTAGAGGCAACTTTTGAAACCTGTGACAGTATGGGTGCAAATTTCATCAACAGCTGCTTGGAAGAATTTGCAAAAACCCTTAGAGAAGAAGCGTGGAAATATGAGGAATTTGCAGATGAGAGTAAAGAAATTCAGGTGGTAATGAGCATTCTGAGTAATTACACTCCACAATGCCTGGTTCGCGCTGAAGTTGCCTGTAAATTGGAAGACATCAATGAGGGAAGCGGTATTGGAAACGAAGAATTTGCAGAGAAATTTTGTCGCGCCATTCGAATTGCAGAGATAGAACCTTATAGGGCAGTAACGCACAATAAGGGTATCATGAATGGAGTAGATTCCGTTGTGATAGCAACAGGAAATGATTTTCGTGCCATAGAAGCCTGTGTACATGCCTATGCTGCCAGAACAGGGAAATACAAGAGTTTGACGCATGCTGAAGTGGTGGATGGTGAATTTCGATTCAGCATAGAATTACCTCTAGCTCTAGGCACAGTTGGTGGTATTACCAGTCTGCACCCAATGGTAAAATTCTCTCATGAAATATTGGGACATCCCGGTGCAGGCGAACTCATGCAAATTGTTGCAGCTGCCGGATTGGCTCAGAATTTTAGTGCAGTAAGAAGTTTAATTACTTCAGGTATTCAAAAAGGGCATATGAAAATGCATTTGTTGAATATTCTGAATCAACTGGAAGCAACAGAGGAAGAAAAATCCCAAATAGTGGAATATTTCAAACACCATGTTGTTACCTTTTCTGAAACAGTGAAAGTATTTTGTAAAATACGTGGAATCAGCGAAGAAAGTCTGGCAAGAAAAACCAAATAGATTTTATTCTACCAGCAGAATTTCCTTGCTAATTATTCCTTCTTTATTTCTGATGATTGCTATAAAGGTACCACCATTTTCAATTGCAAATGTGGAGTTGCCGGTATTGGCAGTATAGGTGCTTACAAGTCTTCCCTGCAGGTCAAACATATGAATATCCAGTGCCTGAGAGTTGGAATTATGAATTTGGAGTAACCCGTTTTTAACAGGATTTTCAATTTGAACTACAGAAGTTATTTTAATTTCAGAAGTTTTGTTTACCTGGTCAAATACTATCATTCCTTTCATACCTGCGGATGCGTGATTCTGACACACAAAAAAGATAGAATCGGTATTTGAAATAGTAATTTGGTGGTTTGCGGTCTTGGTTCCCCAACCTCCGGCCAGTTCTGTAGTAAGACTTGCATCCCAGGTAGCTTTGCTAACCTGTACCAGCGGATGGGTAGAGGATGCTTCAATGGTAACTACATCGTTCAATTGAACAAGCAGTAAATTCGGTGAATAGTTGGTTCCACTTATAGAAATTACGTGGTTGGTAGCGAAAAGTGCAGTAGCACTCAAAAATGGTAATATGAGTAATTTTTTTAGCTTCATAAATCCAAAAGTAATGAAATATTCTCTTCTTCAAAATTCAGTAATAGATTTGAACCCTGTTGAAAACATATTTTGCCCCGGGTAAAGTGATGCTGTGCGGTGAATATACCGTTACTATAGGGATGGAATGCTTTGCTTTACCGGTTAGAGCGGGGCAATGGCTTAAAGTTTGGGAAAGTCCATCCCCTTCCAATGCCAAAATTATTTGGGAAAGCAGGGATGAAGAGGGAAAAGTTTGGTTCTCAGCCAGAATTGATTCTGATATTTTCCATGTTCAGGAAACTACCGATGAAAACCTTGCCAAAACCATCGTTTCCATACTCAGGGAAATTGAAAATCTCAAACCAGGTTTTTTTCACCACCGTTTGTTGCGAATGGAATTGGACCGCAGCTTTAGTCAAAATGATGGACTTGGAAGTAGCAGCACACTTATTTCATTGTTGTCGCAATGGTCACAAACAGATCCATTCCGTTTGCAATTTCAGGTTTTTAGCGGGAGCGGATATGATATTGCCGTTGCCGGATTGCGCAAACCACTGATTTATTGGCTGGAGGAGCAAAAACCAAACTGGTCTGAATGGAAGCTGAATCCCGATCTTACACAGAATTGGTGGTTGTTATTTCCGGGTAAAAAAATGAATAGCAGAGAATCCCTGGCATCTGTTGGCGAAACACTGCAACAGATTTCTTCAGATCCTTTGTTAAATGCACAACTGCAAACCATTCTTCAGAGTTTTCACAATCCTGCGAATACCGCAATGCTGGAAGCGGGATTGGAAATGTGGCAGGCGATATTATCCAATATTCTTCAACTGCCAAGAGCATATGATGATTTGGAAATTCAACCTGTAAAAGGAGGACTTTGCAAATGGCTCGGTGCCTGGGGTGGAGACGTCATTTTGGTGAATGAAACCATATTGGATGCATATCCGAATATTGCCGGAAGCATGAATAAAAAGAAGTGGAACGAATTTGTAATTGCCGATTAATTTGGAAAACCAGAATTTAAGTTCCTATTACAGATGCCCCTCTAATATTGCATTGGTCAAATATTGGGGTAAGAAAAACGGAGCGGCGCAAATACCTGCAAACCCCAGTATCAGTATTAATCTATCGGATTTGTACGCTGAAACTAAAGTGACCATACAACATGGGAATGTTAGCGGCTTACCGGCGTTTTCATTTTTACTGGATGGCCAATCCAAAAATTCATTTCATTCCAAAATTGAGACATTTTTTAAGCGTATCTGGCAAGAATTTGAAGTAGTTCGAAATTTTCATCTGCATATTGAATCCCGCAATAATTTTCCGCATGGAACAGGAATAGCCAGCAGTGCTGCAGGTTTTGGCGCGCTGGCTTTATGTATATGTGATCTGGAGCAGCAAGTAACCGGAAAGGTATTTCCAAATTTTGAACAAGAGGCGAGTAAAATTGCGCGATTGGGATCCGGTTCTGCATGCAGGAGCATTCTACCCAATTTGGTGGAATGGGGTGAGCATAGCGAAGTGTCAAATAGCAGTAATCTGCATGCCATTGAAATACTCAAACCGGAAAAAGGCAATGGTTTTCCTTTAATGGATATCGTGTTGATTGTGGATGCCGGAGAAAAAAAGGTGAGCAGTTCCGAGGGGCATTCCCTTTTGGATGCAAATCCTTATTCCGAAGTTCGATATGAAGTTGCTGTAAAGAATATTACCAACCTGATTCATGCCATTCGCAGGGATAACATGCGCAGTATCATTTCCATTGTGGAGAGCGAAGCCTTGCAACTCCACGCTATGATGATGGTATCCAGTCCATATTATATGCTTTTCAGACCAAATACAGTTGCAATTATCGAAAAGGTCTGGGAGTTCCGCGAAAAAAGTTCCCTTCCGGTTATGTTTACTTTAGATGCCGGGGCAAATGTGCACCTGCTGTTCCCTGAATTGTACAGAACACAGATTGTGAACTTTATAGAAACTGAGTTGTTACCTTTTTGCCAAAACGGATTGTACTTTTGCAGTGCAACCGGCGCGGCGCCGGTAAAACTGAATTGATGATTAAAGATCCGCTCTATTACGCAAAGATTCTTCTGTTTGGAGAATATGGAATTATTGAAGATTCCATGGGTCTGAGTATTCCATATCATTTTTATAAAGGCAAACTATTGAAATCGGAGGACAACAAGGATGGAGCACATCGGGAATCCAATCAAAGTTTACAGGAATATTTTCAATTTTTGAAACATTCCTATGAGAGCGGCAACTTGCCTTGTGAATTGGATTTAGTGTCTTTGGAAAATGACCTGAAAAACGGACTTTATTTCGATAGCAGCATTCCACAAGGTTTTGGAGTTGGTAGCAGTGGCGCTTTGGTTGCAGCTATTTACGATCAATATTGTAAGAATAAAATTGAGGAAAAAGATATTCAACATGGTGAAAATCTTTTGAAATTGAAAGGAATCCTCGCTTTTCTGGAAGGGTTTTTCCATGGAAAAAGTTCCGGTTTAGACCCCTTGATTTGTTATTTGAATTTACCCGTTCTGATTAAATCAAAAAGTGATGTTGGAACCGTAGTGATGCCCGGCAGTAAAGAGGATGCGCAAGGTGCGATATTCCTTTTAAACAGCGGAGCACCTGGCAAAACACAGGGCATGGTTTCCCTGTTTTTACAAAAACTGAAAGAAGATGGGTTTAGAAATTTGGTGAGAACCCAATTAAAAAAATACAATGATGAATGTATCAAAGCATTTTTAAAGGGAGACACCAAACCATTGTTTGAAAATCTGAAAGAATTGAGTAAGTTATTTCTTGAAAATTTCAGACCCATGATTCCCGATAAATTTGAAGCACTTTGGAGAAAGGGGATTGAAACAAATGCATATTACCTGAAACTGTGCGGCAGCGGTGGTGGTGGATTTGTGCTGGGTTTTACCCAGGATATAGAAAAAGCAAGACACCTTTTAAAAGGTGAAAAAATACAGGTAATACACCAATTGTAATTGCTCCGTTTTTACGGAATATTTTGATAAATTTTCTTTTACTGTTAAAGGCTGTTAGATGGTATAATGTTGCGCTTACACTGGTAAGTCAATATCTGATTGCAGTTTTTATTTTTGAAACACCCGGAAGCAGGATAGAGTTTATTTATGATACCAAACTGCATCTGATTATTTTAAGTTCCTGCTTGTCCTTGGCAGGTGCTTTTCTCATAAACGGCTTTTATGATTTGGACAAGGACTTGATTAACCAGCCGCAGCGGGTTGTTGTATATAAAAAACTAGGACAGGGATTTTTGCTGAATATTTATGCCGCGACTTGTGTATTTGCAATTTTACTGGGTTTGATAGCAAGCTTCAGTATTTTTATTTTTGTAGGAGGATTAATTTTTACATTTTGGTTTTACAGCCATAAGTTGCAAAAATTACCGCTGATTCGTGAAGTAACAGCAACATTATTGGCAATTGCACCACTAATTGCAATATGGCTGCATTATGGAGCGACCTTTCATGCAGGATTTGTTTTGTACATGGGAAGTTTGGCCATTGTTGGTTTTACCAGAGAAGTAGTGAAAGATCTGGAAGGGAATAAAGGCAATATTATTTTTGGTTATCATACTGTTGTTGTTGCTGCAGGTAAGGAATTGGCAAAGCAATGGTTGGTTTTTGTAAATTTAATTCTCGCCATTATTTTTCTGATTGGCTTTGCATTATTTGTAAAAAACTGGGATTATTTTTCACTTATCAGTGGATTTAGCATAACCGCATCCTTTCTTATCTCAGGAGCTTGTTTGGTGGCGAAATCCGACAATTTGTATCAGGTTGCCGATACGCTTTTAAAAGTTGTAATAGTGGTACATCTGGTTAGCCTGGCAATTGCGGGCTATATTTCATTCGGATAGGTTTTTAACAAAGTGAAAACCTTTGCGCACATAACCATGGCGCTCATAAAACCTGTGTCCGCCTTCATTATCCAGATAAGCATCCAGCATCATTACTTCACAGGCGTTTTCTCTCGCAATTTGCTCTAGTTTTTTCTGTAAAATTTCACCAATTCCCATGGATCTGAACTCCCGGTCCACCACCACATTATCAGGTTCTATATATTTTCCGCAGTATAATTTATGCCCAATCCAATAACCTGAAATTGCCACACATCGCTCACCTGAAAATATACCGAGCAGGTGGTAATTTTTATATTGCATCATAGTAGTCATCCGCCTTTCAAATTCTTCCTGGCTAAGCCTTGGATTCAACTGGTGGTAAACAGGAAATACTGCAAGTCGCTCCTGTAATGAAATTATTTCTTTCGTGAAATGTTCCATACACAAAACTATATCCGAAATTTAGAGTTCAAAATAATTATCACAGAATATTTATCTTTGACAAGGTGTCGGAACGGATTACTCTATTTGCCCATGTGTTGCTTCCGCTACCGGTTCCAAAAGCGTATACATACCGTGTACCTGTGGAATGGAATGATAATCTGGAGATTGGGCAAAGGGTAGTGGTGCAATTTGGCCCCAGAAAAATATATGCTGGAATTGTTTTGGATTTTACAGATCAGCCACCTGAGAAATACCAGGCTTCCTATATTTTAGAAATACTGGATGAAAATCCGTTGGTGACACCGGTTCAATTGAAATTCTGGGAATGGATGGCACGCTATTATATGTGCTATCAGGGAGAAGTTATGGCGGCTGCTTTGCCGGCCGGATACAGGCTTCAAAGTGAAAGTGTGGTTGTGTTGAATCCGGATTTTCAGGAAGAGGATGCTGAGGAAATGGATGAAAAAGAATGGCAAATCATTTATGCATTGCAACAGAAAAAACAATTAAAAATTGAAGAAGCTGCAACAGTAATTGGTTTAAAAACTGCGATGAAATATATCAAGTCATTGTATTTGCGCGGTATCATTTATATGCAGGAAGAAATCAGGGAGAATTTTCGTCCTAAAACGGAGACCTATCTGCGCATGAATGAAGTTTGGAATGATGAGGAATTTGCTAAAAAAACGCTGGATACATTAGAGAAAAAAGCACCCAAACAGGCTTCGGTTATTCTGGCTTTACTGGGTATGGGCAAAGGGGAATTCTCGAAAAAAATATTAACCAATAATTATGGCATTGAGAGCAGCCATATAAAAACTTTAGAAAAAAAAGGGCTTTTGGATGTGTTTGAAAAACGCACAGAAAGGTATTTGCAACATCAGACAACTATTGCAGAATTTGAATTGACTGAAGTTCAAAGGGAAGCAGTATCATTGATAAATCAGTCATTTCAGGAAAATAAACCGGCAGTATTATTCGGCATTACAGGTAGTGGAAAAACCTATGTATATATCCATTTTATACGCGAACAGTTAAAGCAGGGAAAACAAATATTATATCTGTTGCCCGAAGTGGCTTTAACGGAGCATTTGGTTAGCAGATTGTCTGAATTCTTCGGAGAAAAAATGGCGGTTTGGCACAATTATTTTTCTGGAAGTGAGAGAACTGAAATTTATGAATCCATAAAAAACGGAAGTATTCAAATACTGGTGGGCGCGCGTTCCGCTTTATTTGCTCCGTTTAAAAATCTGGGATTGATTGTAATTGACGAAGAGCATGAAACTTCATTCAAACAATTTGAAAAAAGACCTCATTATCATGGAAGAGATTCTGCATTGTATTTGGCTGGTATTTGGAAATGCAATGTTTTAATGGGTTCTGCAACCCCTTCATACGAAGTGATGCATGCTTGTGAAGCCGGTAAAATGACTTTGGTTCCTTTAAAAAAGAGATATTCGGAAACACAGGAACCTGAAATTGAAATTTTGCATTTGGGTGAAGCAAAAAGGCAGAATAAAATGAAAGACATTTTCAGTTTGCCCATGTTGGAAGAGATTCAAAGACAACTGGATTCAAAAGGTCAGGTAATATTATTTCAAAACCGAAAAGGTTATGTTCCCTATATCAGCTGTGATTTTTGCGGATTTACCTCTCACTGCATCAATTGTGATATTGCACTTACTTATTATAAAAGTCTTAAAACACAGAAGTGCAATTACTGCGGTTACACCCAGGATCCACCAGCGCAATGCCCTGCCTGTGGAAGCAATTCTCTGAGCATGCGGGGATTTGGTACCGAGAGAATTGCCGAGGAATTATCTCTGTTATTTCCGGATGCCAGAATTTCGAGATTTGACCAGGAGAGTATTCGAAAGCGCAGTGATTTTCAAAAAATATTGAATGGATTTGAAAACGGTAGTATTGATATTTTGGTTGGCACCCAATTGTTGAGCAAAGGACTGGATTTTAAAAATGTGGGATTGGTGGCAGTTCCAGATGCGGATATGCTCATTAACATTCCGGATTTCAGAAGCCATGAAAGGGCATTTCAGCAGTTGCATCAGGTTGCGGGAAGATCCGGCCGGGGAACAAAGCGGGGTAAAGTAATGGTGCAAACCTATCAGGCAGCACACCCTGTGATTCAGGCTTTGGTGGAAAATGATTACAACGGTTTAGCAAAACAGGAACTTGAAATGCGCAAAATGTTGTTATACCCACCATTTTCCAGATTAATTAAAATCATTTTCAGGCATAAAGAAAACCAATTGGTACATGAAGCTGCACACGCCTTTGGAAACACGATAAAAAAAGTAATGGCGGATCGCGTGGTTGGTCCGCAACCACCGGTAGTGAGTAAAGTGCGCAATTATTATATTCAGCAGATGTTGGTGAAAATGGATCCAACCAAAGACAATATCGGCAGTATAAAAAAATACCTTACTGACGTGGAACAGGTCTTGCGCAAAACTCCCGAATTCCGAAGTGTGCGTCTGGATTTTGACGTGGATCCGCAATAAAAATCCAAATGAAAAAGTACATTTAGAGTCGTGACTTTAGTCCTTGTGAAATTTGATTCACTTTCGTTATTTTGTGGACTTAGAATAAAATGGAAACCTTAGAATATACAGCAACAGAGACCGAAGTGGATTTTCTGCCACTAAATGGCACAGACCACATCGAGTTTTATGTAGGCAATGCAAAACAAAGCGCATATTACTATCAAAAAGCCTGGGGATATAAACTGGTGGCTTATGCGGGACCGGAAACCGGTGTTCGCGATCGCGCGAGTTATGTGTTACAGCAGGGAAAAGTGAGACTGGTGCTCACTGCAAGCATGCACCCTGATACCGATATCAGCTCCCACAACAACAAACATGGCGACGGTGTAAAGTTCCTGAGCATTTGGGTAGATGATGCAACCAAGAGTTTTAATGAAACCGTAAAAAGAGGTGCAAAACCCTATATGGAACCTACCAGAATGGAGGATGAATTCGGATGGGTGGTAATCAGTGCCATTCATACTTATGGTGACACTATTCATCGTTTTGTAGAGCGTCATGCCTACAATGGACCATTTTTACCGGGTTATAAAGCGCCATTGAATGCGCTTGAAGTAGAACCTGTTGGTATTAAACATGTAGATCATTGCGTTGGAAATGTGGACTTAGGGGAAATGAATACCTGGGTGAAATTTTATGAAGAAGTAATGGGTTTTAAACTCCTGCTTACTTTTGATGATAAAGACATCAGCACAGAATACTCCGCTTTAATGAGTAAAGTGGTAAGCAACGGAAATGGCTATGTGAAATTCCCAATCAATGAACCTGCAAATGGCAGAAAAAAATCACAGATTGAAGAATATATTGAATTTTATCATGGCCCCGGATGTCAGCATGTGGCATTGGAAGTTCATGATATTGTGGCTACCGTTTCTGAACTGAGAAACAGGGGTGTGGAGTTTTTGTATGTTCCGGAAAATTATTACGTAGAAGCTGCAGCACGTATCGGATACATAGATGAAAAAATGGACGACCTGAAACGTTTGAATATATTGGTGGACAGGGATGAAGAAGGCTATTTACTTCAGATTTTCACCAAACCGGTGGAAGACAGACCTACGTTATTCTATGAAATTATTCAACGCAAAGGTGCAAAGAGTTTTGGCAAAGGCAATTTCAAAGCGCTATTTGAAAGCATTGAAAGAGAGCAGGAATTGAGAGGAAATCTCTAAAATGAAATTTAGGAAGGGGTGTTTCACCCCTTTTTTATTTCGCAAATTTGTTATTGGAATTATTTTACTTTTAGCGAATATTGTACAGAACCATGATGCTTAAATATGCCACGAATAAAATACTGCTAATTATAATTGTGTTATTTACAGGGGTTTCCTGTAATTCAAAAAAGCAGGAAATTCAGGCGGAGAAAAAGGACATTGTAGAATCGGTTTATGCCAGTGCAACCATAAAGGCAGCACAGCAATACAATGCTATCGCACCAGTCTCCGGGTTGTTGTTGGAAAATTTTGTTAAGGAAGGGGATTCGGTTGTAGCGGGACAAATTATTGCACGAATAGAAAATGCAAACCCGGGATTAAATGCCGAAAACGCAAGACTTGCACTGGAGCTTGCAACGAGAAATATGGCAGGTTTGAAAGAGCTGGAAGCACAAATGTCTTCCGCGAAAAGCCAGCTCATCCTGGATTCTATCAATTATTTCAGACAGATTGCATTATGGAAAAAAAATATTGGAACCAGGTCGCAGCTGGAATTAAGAGAGCAGGCCTGGCACGTTTCTCAAAATAATTATTCTGCATTAAAAACGCGATACAGGCAATCTAAAATTCAATTGGAAACAGCAGCAGAACAAGCGAGAAATAATTATTCCATTACTTCAAAAACCAACAGTGACTTTTCAATTACGAGCAAAATAAGTGGGATGGTTTATTCGCTGAATTATGAACCCGGAGAATTGGTTTCTCCGCAGTTGCCAATAGCCATAGTAGGACAGTCAGGTAACTTCCTGATGGAAATGGCGGTTGATGAAGCAGATATTTCCAGAATTAAAATCGGACAGAAAGTGGTTGTTTCCATGGACGCCTACCGCGGCGAAGTATTTGATGGAATTGTAACTAAAATATATCCAAATCTGGATATGAAAACACAATCGTTTTTAGTGGAATCCAATTTTGTAAAATCTCCTAAAACCTTGTATCCTGGTATGTCAGCTGAAACAAGTATTGTGATTCGTGAGAAGAAAAATACATTGGTAATTCCAATTGCATACTTAAAAGAAAATAACAAAGTAGTTACCGAAGATGGAGAATTAACGGTAAAAACAGGATTGAAAAATCTGGAATATGTGGAGATACTTTCCGGTATTGATTCAGGCACCAAGTTAATCAGACCCTGATGCCACCGGGAGTTTTGTTGAAGATAGCGAGAACCCATTTACTGGCGCGCAAAAGGCAAACTGCAATTGCATCTTTGGGGGTGACTTTTGGTATTGGCACATTCGTGATTTTGGTGAGCTTTATGACAGGGTTGAATGGACTGTTGGATGGTTTGATTTTAAACCGAACGCCTCACATTCGAATTTACAATGAAATAAAACCGTCGGAAACACAACCCATACAAAATTCAGAAAAGTATAAGAATTCCCTGCACGTCATACATAGCATAAAGCCAAAGCAAAGTAAGATCAGCATATACAATAACCAACCACTTATTGCGGCTTTAAAGAAAGATCCAAGAGTAAAAGGTATTACTCCTGTGGTTGGAGCCCGGGTGTTTTATGTTTCAGGTGCCATACAATTAAACGGGAATTTGTTTGGCGTAGATGTACAGGAACAAACCCGGTTATTCAATTTTGGAGATTATATCACCAAAGGGAAATCCGAGAATCTGGCAAATAATGAAAACGGTATTATTATAGGTGCAGGTGTTGCCAAAAAACTATCTCTGAATTTAAACGATTATGTGCAGGTTATTTCAACCACAGGACAAAAAATGCGGCTTAAAATTGTGGCTTTTTTTCAAAGTGGACTTGCAGATATCGACAATATGCAGAGTTATGTAAATATCAAGACCAGCCAGAGAATACAGGGTATGCCAAGGGATTTTATCACCGATATTCACGTAAAACTTTGGGATATCAATCATGCTGTGGGAATGGCCGCAGAAATTCGAAATAAATTTCAATTAAATGCAGTAGACATTATTGCTGCAAACGCGCAATTTGAAACAGGTACCAAAATCAGAAATATGATAACTTATGCAGTCTCCATCACATTGTTGATTGTGGCGGGTTTTGGTATCTATAATATTTTGAATATGCTCATTTTTCAAAAAATGAATGATATCGCCATTTTAAAGGCCACGGGTTTTTCTGGTAAAGATGTGCGCAGAATATTTTTATACCAGGCAATGATGATTGGCATTATTGGAGGAATTATAGGTTTGATAATTGGATATACCGGCTCTGTGGCAATTAGCAAATCGCCATTTGAAACAGAAGCGCTACCGACCATTCATTATTTTCCGGTAAATTTTGATCCGAAATTTTATGTTATAGGAACTGTTTTTGCAATGCTCACCACTTTTTTTGCAGGGCTGATGCCGGCGCGGAAAGCGAGCAAAGTAGATCCGGTTGAAATTTTAAGAGGGCAATAAATGGATATCGTTTTAAGTGCAAAAGACATCAACAAACATTTTTTTGATCCCATAGACAATCATGTTTTAAAAGATGTGTCTTTGCAAATAAACAGAGGTGAATTTGTTTCTATCATGGGGAAATCCGGTTGTGGCAAAAGTACCCTGCTGTACATTCTGAGTACCATGGATACCAATTATGAAGGAAATGTAGAATTGCACCATCAAAACCTGCGTGGTTTGAAAAACACTGAATTGGCTGCAATCCGAAACAAGCGTATTGGGTTTGTATTTCAATTTCATTATTTATTACCTGAATTTTCAGTATTGGACAATGTGATGTTGCCCGCGCTGCGTTTGGGAGAAAAAGATAAAGATGAAATTGAGCATGATGCCATGGAAAAATTAAAAATGTTGGATATTTCTGAAACTGCAAAGAAACTAGCGACCAGAATTTCAGGTGGTCAGAAACAACGTGTAGCCATTGCCAGGTCGCTGATTAATGATCCGGATATTATCATGGGAGATGAGCCAACCGGTAATCTGGACAGCAAAAACAGCGATGTGGTTTTTGATATTTTCAGAAATATTTCTTCGGGTAAAAAACAATCCATTCTGGTTGTAACCCATGATTTGGATTTTGCAAAAAGAACCGACCGCATTATTGAAATGGCAGACGGCAGAATAATCCACTGAATTTATTCTTCAAATTCTACATGCACATCCTGATTTATATCGGGATGTAAACTACGCGCTACAGGACAAGTTTTAATTATTCGCAATACCCCTTCACGTGCATGCATATCATCTATTTCCCTTAGTTTTAGTTTCATATTTACTTCAATCCGCACAATTCTCCGGGGATCGTTAGCCATATGTTTGATTGTAGTTGCCGACGCACCGTCTAAATGGTATCCATGATTCTGGCAATAAATTCCCATTGTGGTGATAATGCAAACCGTGAGACTGAGTGCACAAAGATCTGTAGGAGAGAATGCTTCGCCTCTGCCCTGATTGTCGGTAGGGGCATCTGTATGTATGATGGTGCCGCTCTGGATATGTGTATTCTGGGTTCTGAGCTCGCCGAGATATTTGGTTTCAAATCCTGCCATAGGATTCAAAGTTAGGATTAAAATCAGAAGAACATATCGGTTCTTTTATATCTATCAGCGGGTGGTGTGGAATTAAATTTATATCGTAAGGAAACAGAATAGTTTTGAAATCTTGCCCAATTAGACGGTGTCAGTATATCCTGATTCATACATCCAATTGTTGGTTTATAGAAAGCTTCAATATTTAAGTCACAACTTAGATTTAACTTTATTCCAATTGGCGACGAAGCCGAGTAAAACGTTCCAGCCGCAGACCCAAGGATTTTGGAGCCAATAAAAGGCTCTCCTCCAAGGTTTTTTGCATATGCTCCATAACCCATGAAAACTTCACCCCCCAGTGTGAATCCAATAAAATTTGCAATTGATTTTGTGTGTATTGATGTTTTTAAAAAACAACCAAACGATCGCAAATTCATTCCATAAACAGAGAATGTATCACCTTGTAAATTATTCATCTGATTCTCTTTATAAATATAGGTTGTAAAAGTTTGATCATTTAAAGTTGTCACGCCAAGTCCAACTCCCCATTCCCAATGTTGCGCTAATTTTGTATTTGAAAGCTTATATCTCCATTCCAGGCTTGGAAAAAAAGACACCATGTATATGTCTTTATATGAAATGAAATCTTTATTTGTGTGAAATTTTATGGATTGAATGTCAGTTCCTTTCACCAAAGTTTCCCAATACCGATGATTTAAATATCCATAATAAGAAGAAGTGCCCAATGAAACATTAAATGAAAAACTAAATAAATGTCCTTTTTTCGATTTTATTGAATCCTGACCGATTAACTGCCCATTTACTTCTGAAAATAAAAGAAAATTCAGTAAAAAGATGCAAGCCAGTATGGGATTTTGAACAAAAATGAATGTTTTACGGTGCATGGATTCAGGGAATAACTAAAAAGCTGCAATAATATTGCTGAAATATCGTAATTTTGCACCGCAAATAACAACCAGCTTATTTGCATGCCAAATCCAAAAATTTTATTTGAAGGTCTTACGTTCGACGATGTACTCGTGGTGCCCGGCTATTCAGAGGTTTTGCCCAGAGATACCAATACATCCACCCAACTTACCAAAAAACTCAGAATCAACGTACCCTTGGTTACCGCTGCCATGGATACCGTAACGGAAAGCCGCATGGCCATTGCCATGGCCCGTGAAGGAGGTATTGGAATCATCCATAAAAACATGAGCATCGAGCGCCAGGCGCAGGAAGTAAAAAAAGTAAAAAGGAGCGAGAGCGGAATGATTCAGGATCCGGTTACCCTAACGCCGGAAGCTAGCCTGAATGATGCATTGAGGTTGATGCGCGACAATAAAATTGGCGGTATTCCTGTGGTAAATGAAGTAGGCAAACTGGTGGGTATAATCACCAACAGAGACCTCCGTTTTCAAAGAGATATGAACCAGAAAATCGGCAAGGTGATGACTGTGAATGACCTGATCACAGCTCCTTTGGGAACCGATCTGGTTTCTGCAGAGCAAATTCTGGAACAAACCAAAGTGGAAAAACTTCCCATTGTGGACGACCAGGGATATTTGAAAGGGTTAATCACTTTCAAAGATATTGAGAAGCTTAAAAGCTATCCAAATGCCTGCAAAGACCATTTGGGAAGGCTAATGGTTGGGGCTGCAGTGGGAGTTACAGCCGATACCATGGAAAGAGTAGCTGCACTGGTAGACGTTGGAGTAGACGTAATTGCTATTGATACCGCACACGGGCATAGCAAAGGCGTTTTGAATGAAGTGAAACGGGTAAAAACAGCTTATCCCGATTTGCAGATTATTGCCGGAAACGTGGCAACTGCAGATGCAGCAAAAGCGCTTGCTGAAGCAGGCGCTGATGCAGTAAAAGTGGGAGTGGGTCCGGGTTCCATATGCACGACCAGAATTATAGCGGGTATTGGAATGCCACAACTCAGCGCGGTAATGGAAGCGGCGAAAGCCCTGGAAGGAACCGGTATACCGGTAATTGCCGATGGAGGTATACGCTATAGCGGAGATATTGTTAAAGCACTGGTAGCAGGTGCAGGAACCGTAATGGCCGGAGGATTATTCGCAGGTACTGAAGAAAGCCCTGGTGAAACCACTTTTTTTGATGGTAGAAAAGTGAAAAGCTACCGCGGAATGGGAAGTATTGATGCCATGAAGGATGGCAGCAAAGACCGGTATTTTCAAGATGCGGAAGATGAAATTGCCAAGCTGGTGCCTGAAGGCATAGTAGGAAATGTACCTTATAAAGGAAATTTGAGTGAAGTAGTTTACCAGTTGGTTGGTGGACTTCGCGCAGGAATGGGTTATTGTGGAGCCAGCAGTATTGCACAATTGCAAACTGCTTCTTTTATCAAAATAACCAATGCGGGTATGAAAGAAAGCCATCCGCATGACGTTGCAATTACACGCGAAGCCCCAAATTACAGCCGTTAAGCCAATTTTGCCTTAACATCAATTTAAACTAAATTTATTAAGTTGCAATTTGTTGATGGGTTACATTTGCCCGAATATCTTGCACTATATGAAGCGCTGCGCCATACCGGTTCTGGTATTTTTGCTATTTTATTCTGGCAGCACAAACGGCAATGGTAAACGCCATCTGAATATAAGTAACCAAATGGTTACGGGATTTTGGAATTTGGAAAATTTCATGGATACCATTGACGACCCTGGGTTGGATAGTGAATTTACTCCAGGTGGATTTCGCAAATGGAATACCGAAAAATTTACACAAAAGGTGCGGCATTTGCAACAGGTAATTTCTGCTATGCATCCCGATATCATGGGATTTGCTGAAGTTGAGCATAAGAATTTAATTGCGCTTTTGCTACAGGCGGAAGGATTGAAAATGACGTCATTTGGGATTGTTCATTTTGAATCTCCGGATGAAAGGGGAATAGACGTAGCGCTTATTTACAACAAGGAGAAATTAAAGGAACTTTATTCGGAAAAAATAAATGTACGTGTATCAGACAGCGATGCAACAAGGAATATTTTATATGTAAAACTGGCAATAATTAACCATCCTGATACCCTGCATGTTTTTGTCAACCACTGGCCATCCAGAAGGGGCGGACAGGAGAGGAGTGCCCAAAAACGGATGAAAGCAGCGAATACTTTAATGGGTTTTGTGAGAAAAAATAAATTGTTCGGAAAGAAAACCATATTCCTCGGTGATTTTAATGATGACCCTGCGGATTTAAGCATCAGTAAAGGTCTTAAAGTGATACCCCAGACAAAAAATACAAAAGCAATTCTAACAGATTCCGTTTATATTTCTCTTAACCAATTCCATTCAGATACCATTGGTACATTGAGTTTTGGCGGTAAATGGAATATGTTTGACCAGATCATCATTAATATGGAAAGCCTTTATCCTCCGGGGCATACGCCCGGTATGTATGCGAAACCGGGAGGAGAGTTTATTTATAAAAATAACAGTTTTAAAATATTTGGACCTGAGTGGATGTGTGATACAAATCCTAAATATAAAGGCCAACCTTTGCGAACATTTGCGGGGAAAAAATGGTTAAATGGATACAGCGACCATTTTCCGGTAATGGCCACATTTCAATATGAATAAAAAAAGCGCAGGCAAAGGGAAAAAGTCTACTGAGAAAGCACCCAGGTTAAAGCTCATCAACCGGGAGCTGAGCTGGCTTTCCTTTAATGAACGCGTTTTGCAGGAAGCTTCGGATTTGAATGTTCCGCTATTAGAAAGAATTAAATTTCTGGGGATTTTTTCCAACAATCTGGATGAGTTTTTCCGGGTGCGAGTGGCTGGTGTAAGGCGTATTGTAAATACCAAGCAAATCAGCAATACTGCCCGAAAACAGGCCAAAAAAACATTGGAGGCCATTATTGCTAAAGTAATACAACAACAGAAAAAATTCGACAAGATTTACACGCAGCAAATTCTACCCCAATTGCGTGAAAATGGCATTCAGATTGTAGACGAAAAATCGCTTACCGAGGCCGAATTGAAATCGGTTCGTCAGCATTTTACGCATGTGGTTTCCCAAAAATTATTTCCAATAATCCTAGACGAATCCAGAGGATTTCCGGTGTTAAATGACGGGGATATCTATTTGGCTATAAAGCTATATAACAGGCAAAGTGCGGAAGTGAAATATGCAATTGTGGGTATTCCGGCAAAGGCACTTGGACGATTTTATATTTTACCGGGTAAATCTGAAACCAGTAAAATAATTTTATTGGATGACATTTTAAGATGCTCGCTGGATGTGCTTTTCAAAAGTCTGGACTTTGATGAGTTTACGGCACATACCATTAAAATTACCAGGGATGCAGAATTGGACCTGGATTCAGAATTGGCCACCCCATTGCGTGAGAAGCTGGAGAAAAGTTTAAAACAACGAAAAACGGGTGCACCAACGCGTTTCTTGTATGATGCCAATATGCCTGAAGACCTGTTGCAATTTTTCACCAGAAAATTATTCCTGGATAAAGACAATTTGATAGCAGGGGGCAAATACCACAACTTCCGTGATTTTATTAAATTTCCGCATGTTGGTAGCAGGGAATTGCGATATGCACCTTTTACACCTGCAAGACTTCGCGATTTGGATCAGGCCAAATCGCTTTTGAATGAAATAGAAAAAAGAGATATACTGCTCAGTTATCCTTATCAGACATTTGATTATATCATTCGTTTGCTTCGCGAAGCAGCCATAGATCCTACCGTTTATTCCATCCACATCAGTTTGTATCGAATTGCTGAAAACTCCAGCGTAGTTGAAGCATTAATCAATGCTGCGCAAAATGGGAAACAGGTAGTTGTGCTCATGGAATTGCGCGCCAGATTTATGGAAGAACACAATATTTGGTGGTACAATAAATTAAAAGAAGAGGGAATAAAAGTTATCGAAGGAATTCCCAATCGAAAAGTGCATTCTAAATTAATTGTAATCTCACGTCGCAAAAATTTTAAAACTACCTATTGTACCCATATTGGTACCGGCAATTTTAACGAGGAAACGGCCCGCATATATTGCGATTTCAGCTTGCTAACCTCAAGAAAAAAGATTAGTCAGGAATGCTTAAAAGTATTCGATATGATCATGAATTTTGAACCGGAAAAGTTTGAATTTAATACGCTTTGGGTGAGTCCGGTGAATACGAGAAGCAATTTTGAAGAATTGGTACACCGTGAAATGGTAAATGTAAAACGCGGATTGCCAGCAAGAATGATAATTAAACTAAACAGTCTGGTAGATGACAGGAGTTGTGTATTGTTATACATCGCAGCCCGCGCCGGTGTGAAAGTGGATTTAATTGTTCGCGGAATTTGTTGTCTTCCATTGACCGGTGAGCCCAATATTCGCGCCATCAGTATAGTAGACCGATATCTGGAACATTCACGTATTTATTATTTTGAAAATGGCGGAAAACCGGAAGTTTATATTGGAAGTGCTGATTTGATGCAAAGGAATATTGAATACAGGGTAGAGGTTACAACACCAATACTGGATAAGGAGCATCGTGAATTGCTTACACGTTTCCTGGAAGTTCAACTAAACGACAATGTTAAGGCGCGTGTTTTGGACGGTGAAATGCAAAATAAAATGGTAAAATTGCCCGCAAACGCAAAATTATTGCGCAGCCAGGAAGAGTTTCAACATCTGTTTCGCAGATTGGCCGATACGCCAAATATCCAATAATTTTATTTATCCAGTGCCGCTTTTACAAAACGCACAAAAAGCGGATGTGGATTGGCAACTGTGCTTTTTAATTCCGGATGGAATTGTACACCTACAAACCATTTATGACTTGGAATTTCTACAATTTCACCGAGTCCGGTTTCCGGATTAACACCCGTAATTACCATGCCCGCATCCTCCAGTTTTTGTTTGTATTTATTGTTCAATTCATAACGGTGTCTGTGACGTTCCGTAATGTGGGTCTTGCCATAAGCCCGTGCTGCGTTGGATCCCTTGGACAGGTCGCAGGCATATGCTCCCAAACGCATGGTTCCACCTTTTTGACTTACCTTTTTTTGTTGTTCCATCAGGTCAATAATCGGATCAGGTGTTTTGGAATCCATTTCTGAAGAATGGGCTTTTTTAATACCCAGAACATTCCTTGCATATTCAATTACGCAACATTGCATACCCAGACAAATCCCAAAAAACGGAATATTTTGTTCCCTTGCGAATTTAACGGCTTCCAGTTTTCCTTCAATACCCCGGCTTCCAAAGCCCGGAGCCACTAGTATTCCATCAAATCCACTGAGTTTATTACCAACGTTTACATCTGTAATTAATTCGGAATGAACGAAAGTCACTTTAACTTTACATTCATTTGCCGCACCAGCATGAATAAAGGCTTCATTGATGGATTTATATGCATCCGGCAATTCTACATATTTACCTACGAGTGCAATATTTACTTCACTTTTGGGATGCTCCAGTTTAAAAAGGAAATCACGCCATTTATCCATTTCAGGTTCATTGCGCGAACTCAGTTTTAATTTGCCTAAAACCACCTTATCCAGTTTCTCCTTCAGCATTACCAAAGGCACCTCATAAATGGTTCTCAGATCAATACTTTCAATTACAGCATTGGGTGTAACGTTGCAAAACAGCGCCATTTTTTTGCGCAATTCCGGATTCAGATGTCGTTCAGTTCTGCATACCAAAACATCGGGTTGCACGCCCAATTCCAATAAGTTTTTTACACTGTGCTGGGTTGGCTTTGTTTTCAATTCCCCTGCAGCGGCCAAATATGGAACCAATGTGAGATGCACTACGATAGCATTGTCATCCCCATATTCCCAAATCATTTGACGCATACTTTCGATATAGGGAAGGGATTCAATATCACCAACAGTTCCCCCGATTTCAGTAATTACAATATCGTATTTGCCGCTGTCACCCAATATTTTCATGCGGCGTTTAATTTCATCGGTAATATGTGGAATTACCTGAACGGTTTTTCCCAAATAATCTCCGCGTCTTTCATTTTCGATTACAGTCTGATATACACGGCCGGTGGTGACGTTATTGGCCTGTGAGGTGTATTCATTCAGGAACCTTTCATAATGGCCAAGGTCCAGGTCAGTTTCTGCGCCATCTTCGGTAACATAACACTCCCCATGCTCATAAGGATTTAATGTACCCGGATCCACATTGATGTATGGATCAAATTTTTGTATGGTTACCGAATAACCTCTTGCCTGTAATAATTTCGCCAGTGATGCTGCGATGATTCCTTTGCCAAGGGAAGATGTTACCCCACCCGTAACGAAAACGTATTTTGCACTTTTCATGTTAGAAGATTCCAATAAAATTGGAACGTTACGGGACGCAAAGTTACGATGAAATATCCCGCCGCGAAAAAGAAAGATATTTCGGACTTTTCAACATGCTGAAATAAAAGTAATTAGACAGGAGTTTTCGTTAGATTCTTTTAACTTTTTGCATTTTGATATGCATCTGCAATTTGATTCATTTGTTTGAAATGATGGTTCGCATGCCATACCAAAAATTGCATCCATTGCGCTTTGGAAAGTGTACCCAATCTGGGATGATCGAAGCCTCCGGCTATATGGTTTAATTCATTTTCTTCGGCAAATTTCCGAAGCTTCATCCGGGTTTTTATAAAAGTATCCAATGCTTCTTCCGTATTGCGGAATTTGCCGCTTGGCTCTGCTGCCTGCGGCGCTACCCATCCCTGCCCGTTATAAGCCAGCATTTCATTGATCTTGTTTGTGGAAGATCTGACATGATCTTCTGTTTCCGGTCCGCCATCCCTCAAGATTGCGAGCATACTCGATTTATCGGAAATATTGAGATGTTCCATTACCTCCAGTATATTCCATTTTTCCGGTGCCTGTTTGTAAACAGATGCTTGTGAACTTAGATTTTGTAGAAATTCGGAAATCCGAAATTGGATATCGTCTAAATCATGAAGTAGTGCTTCATTCATAAAAAAATGGATTCAAAGGTGAAAAAAAAAGCATCCATTTGGATGCTTTTTAAAATTTATTTTACGCTCATCAACTCGGTTTCGAATATGAGTGTGGCATCTCCGGGTATGGCTCCGCCTGCGCCTGAGGGTCCATAGCCCAGTTGTGATGGAATAATTAAAAGGTATTGTGCACCTGTTTTCATCAGGGCAATTCCCTCATCCCAGCCAGGTATTACATTTCCCTGTCCGAGTACAAATTCGATGGGCTGACCGCGGTCGTAACTATTATCGAAAACGGTTCCGTCTGCCAGCATTCCCTTGTAATGAACTGCAACTTTTTTACCACTTACTGCTGCATCACCGGTACCTTCTTTTTTCACGACATACCACAACCCGCTTGGAGTGGATTTGGCTTCAGGGTATCTCTTTAATACTTCCTCAGCATTTTGGGCAAAATCCAAATTGGCATCTGCTGCTTTGGCACTTACCAGTTCTGTTTCAAATACCAAAGTTGAATTTGGTGGAATTACACCACCTGCGCCATTTGCACCGTATCCAAGTTTGGATGGAATAATTAAAATGTATTTAGCCCCTTCGCGCATCAACATAATGCCTTCATCCCAACCTTTGATTACTTGTCCTACGCCAATTTTAAAGGCAATCGGCTCATTTCTGCTGTAACTGTTATCAAACTCAGTACCGTTTGCCAACATACCCTTGTAGTGTACAGAAACGCTCATGCCTTTTTCCACTTTTGCTCCGGTGCCTTCCTGGGTTACCACATACCACAATCCGGATGCAGTTTTTTTAGCACCGGGGTAGCGCTTTAATACAGCAGCATCTTCGGTGGCAAAATCGCCGCCCTGAGACATGCTTTTTTGGTAATCCTTAAAAGAATTGCTATCTGCTACAAATTTGTACGCAGCATCTCCTTTTCTAATAATTCTAACAGATTTTATTTGGGTATTGGTGCGAACTTTATTGACTACATCAATACCTGAAACCACTTTGCCAAAAACGGTATGTCTGTTGTCCAGCCATGGAGTTGCAACATGGGTGATGAAAAACTGGCTGCCGTTGGTGTTTGGTCCGCTGTTGGCCATACTCAGAATACCGGCACCATCGTGTTTTAACGATGTGTTGAATTCATCCTGAAAACTATATCCGGGTCCACCGGCTCCGGTACCTTGTGGATCCCCGCCCTGGATCATGAAATCCTGACCATCGCCATTGGCTTTGCTGATTACGCGGTGAAATTTAAGACCGTCGTAAAAAGGAACTCCAAAAGCTTTGGCTTCGTTTGGCAAGGTGCCTTCGGCCAGCCCAACAAAGTTGCAAACCGTTAATGGTGTTTTGTCAAAATGCAGTTTACAAACAATGATACCGCTGTCGGTATTGAATTCAGCATACATGCCGTCATCGTATTTCTGATAGTTTTCTTCCACTTTATATTTGGTTATATAGGTTGTTTTTCCTTTGGATTCCTTGGCCACAATAGACTGGCTGCATGCCAGATTGTTCTTGGTGATTTTTGATGGCAGCTGGGCGTAAGTTGTTGCAATACTGCCAAAAAGAGCAGCACATGCAAGGATAATTTTATTCATGTAGGATTCGTTCTTTCAATTTCTTTGGCAACTTCCGTACCACTTCGTTATAGCTATGGTCTATCCAGTCCAAAATATCTTTTTCGTGGACGCCATCGAAATAAACGGTATTCCATTGCGTTTTGTTCATGTGATAGCCTGGTTGCACCTGTTCAAATCTCTCCCTGAGTTCCATGGCATATTCAGGGTCGCATTTGAGGTTGATGCTGGAAAAGTCTTCGATATTACCCAAACAGAACATCTTGCCGCAAACCTTCCACACAATTACGTCCGGTCCGAAAGGGAAATCTTCCACCACTTCAGGTTTCCCCAAACAATAATTGCGGATAAGGTCAAATTGCATGTGGGTAAAATCGAAAGGGCAAAACTAATACGCGGCATTAATTTTGAAAAGTTTTTTATGATGAGAATAGCAATTCTGGGCTTCCTGATATTCGTTTCGTTGCAATTACAAGCGCAGGAAAATGGTAAGAGCAAACTGCCTAATGTGAGACATACAGCACTGGAATTCACCATGGATGGAATTGCCCTGTATAAGGGAAAACCATTTACAGGCAGTTCGGTACTTCTGTGGGAAAACAACAAGGTGAATGAACAGTTCCATTGGGTAGAGGGTATTAAGGAAGGGCTGTACAGGGAATATACCAAAGATGGCACTCTGGTGACGGTTTTGAACTATTCAAATGGAACAAAGCACGGGCCATATGAATATTATTATGCAAATGGGCCGAAACAATCCGAAGGAACATTTGTGAACGGGGAACTGGACGGTCTGGTAACAGGATATTATGCAACCGGAATTAAAAAATACGCGGTAAATTACAGCAATGGTATACGCAATGGCGCATCTTTAACATGGTTTAAAAATGGAGCTCCGGAGCAGGTGGCATTTTATGTAAATAACATTCCACAAGGGGAAGTTTTGGAATATTACCCCGATTCTTTGTTGTATTCCATCAGCGATTTTCAAATGGGAATTCGAAATGGAAGGCATTATCAATTTCACAGAAGAAGTGGTTGCCCTGCCATGGAAAGTTATTATAAAAAGGGCAAGCCGGATAGTGTGAAGCGCATTTGGAATGAACTGAATTGTTTACTGATTCAGGAGGAACATTATTTGCTTGGCAATAAACATGGTGTTTTTATTAAATACGATGCGAACGGAGATACACTTTCGGTAGAGAATTTTAAAAACAATATTTTGGATGGGGAATTCATGCAATGGGATTCACGAAAAGTGGCGCAGCCTGTACGATCTCGCAAAACCGGTCTGGATGTAAATTTATACACTATAGAACGCGGTGTGGATGTAATCGGTCAATTTAGCGAAGGGAAAAAAGATGGTTTCTGGCGTTATGGTATGTTTACCAATTACCAGCACAGAGAAGGCAATTATGCAGACGATGTGATGGTTGGGGAATGGCATTTTTTTGATTTAAATGGTAAATTGCTGATGAAACAATGGTATGACGAAAGTGGAAATATTACAAAAGAAAAGAAATATAAAAGGCCCAGGAAAAACAATAAATAAGGCTTGACAAAACCACTGTTAATAGGTATTTCAGGAATAAGCGGATCGGGTAAATCTTATTACCTCGATCAAATTAAAAATCATTTTAAAACTATGGTTACTGCTATAAGTTTTGATGATTATTACAGGCCCATTTCAGAACAAAAACCAGATGAAAACGGTATGCTGAACTTCGACCTGCCGGATTCTGTAGATCATGAAAAACTGCTGTTGGATTTGCATCAGCTCATTTCCGGACATCCGGTTGTGATTCAAAAATACCGGTTTGAGAACTTTGAAGCGCCGCAGGAAACTGAAATTTTAGCTCCGGCTCAAATTGTGGTAGTAGAGGGCTTGTTTACGTTTGAAATTGAAGCTTGTAATTCATTGTTAAATCACAGAGTTTTTGTAGAATCAGACGCAGAGATAGCACTGGAACGCAGGTTGAGGAGAGATACGCAGGAACGCGGAATACCGGCAGATCGCAGTATTTATCAATGGAAATACCATGTGACTTCAGCCTGGGAAAAATACATACTTCCGCATCGCGATACCTGTGATTTAATTTTGGAGAATTCAACAGAAGGCACCGGAAATAGCATATTACTATTTGAAAAAATAGATTCCTGGTTGGATAGTTTCCTGAAAAATCAACTTTAATTTATTTTGACTTTTCAATACTCAATGCCCCGGAAGGACATTGGCTTACCTGTTGTATTATTTCTTCTGTATTGGCCGACATTGGCGTAATCCAGGGTCTTTGCAAGGGATGGAATACAGCGGGTAATTCTTTCCAGCAACGCGTGCTGTGGATACATAACCAGGGCTTCCATACAATGGTGATATCGCCGTTGGAGTAACGCATTTCGCGGTTTGGCCTTTCTTCCTGCATTCGAATGGTTAAAATTAAGGAATTCAAAAATAAGTGTAAACAATTAGAATTAACACCTTAAGATTTCTGTCCGTTTTCTTTTCCTTTCCCAATTCTATTCTTTTTTTCAATATCCATTTTAAATTCTGGTAGAACTGCTCTCTGGAAATGCATAATTTTGGGCATGCAAAAAAACATAAAGTGGCTGGCATTATGGATTTTGATTTCAGCTTTTGGAATGAAAGGAGATAAGCCTGCTTACACCATTTTTAATGGAAAAGGGAAAAGGGTGGAATATCAAAAAATGCTGGATGCGGCGTTGAAAGCAGACGTGGTACTATTTGGGGAATTGCACAACAATCCGATTTGCCACTGGCTGGAGCTGGAACTCACCAAGGATATTTATAAGACGAAATTAAATGACCTGGTATTGGGCGCAGAAATGTTTGAATCCGATAACCAAAAAGCATTGGATTCCTTTCTTGAAGGCCATTATGATGCCAAACAACTGAAACAGGCTGCGCGCCTATGGCCCAATTACAATACGGATTATGAACCATTGGTAGCTTTTGCTAAAGAAAAGAAATTGAATTTTGTCGCATCCAATATTCCAAGACGTTATGCGAGACTGGTCAATAGCCGTGGATTTGAAGGATTAGACACCCTCAGTTACCGCGAAAAACTGTGGATTGCACCATTGCCAATTATGTATGACAGCTCACTTCCCGGATATGCGGAAATTCTAAAAGCAATGGGAGGCAGTGGGCATGGAAGTAAGAATATTGCAAAGGCACAGGCAAGTAAAGATGCAACTATGGCATATTTTATTGTGAAAAATCTGGCAGAAGGGAAGGCATTTATTCATTACAACGGAACCTACCACAGCAACAATTACGAAGGAATAGTCTGGTATCTAAAAAAATACAAACCGGGAATTAAGATTGTGACAATTGCATCCGCAGAACAAGGGGACATCCGGGTTATTGACAACGATAATAAAGGACTGGCCGACTTTACGATAATTGTAACAGAAAGCATGACAAAAACGTATTGAAAGTGATTTGTCATTTTTAATCGAAATTTCTTCTCATTCAGAATATTATGTTACCCCTAAGAGTTAATTGCACATTTATGTATTTACGAAATTGTATTTTTTTCTTTGCAACTTTCTTTGGTTCATTAAATGCCCAAAATCTTTATCAGGTTTATGGAAATGTTTCAGATTCACTTTCCGGAGAAAAAATAGTTTCCTGTATCGTTCTTGAAAATGGGAAACCACTTGCCGGCACAGCATCTTCAGGTAATTACAATGTACAGTTACCCGCTGGAAAACATATATTGGAATTCAGCACGGTTGGGTATATCAAAAAACAAATTGAAGTGGATTTACAAGCAGATTATGCACTGCATGTAGAATTGATTTTTGCCAAAACCCTTGGGGAAGCGGTAATTACAGCAGAAAAAGCGGAAAATATTGCAGAAACCAGTCGCATTGGAAATATTTCTATTCCTGCACAGGCAATTAAAAAAATTCCAACCATGTTCGGCGAAAGCGATGTATTGAAAGTATTGCAATTGCTGCCCGGAGTAAAACCCGGAATGGAAGGTACCAGTGGTTTGTATGTGCGCGGCGGAAGCCCGGATCAGAATTTGATTTTACTGGATGGCACGCCACTCTACAATGTTTCACATTTATATGGATTTTTCTCTGTATTCAATACCGATGCCCTGAATCATGTGGAACTTACAAAGGGTGGGTTTCCTGCCAGATATGGCGGCAGATTGTCATCGGTATTGGATCTTACCCTTAAAGACGGCAATATGCGCAAATGGCGCGGTTCCGCAAACCTGGGTTTGATTAGTTCCAGTGGCACGGTAGAAGGACCAATTTGGAAAGATAAAATTTCTGTAATTGTTTCAGCGCGCAGAACCTATCTGGATGCTTTGTATCAACCGCTGTTGCGCACCGCTTCCTATAATTCGTATGCCAAACAGGGATATTATTTTTATGATTTAAACGGAAAAATCAATATTCGTCCCACTTCCAAAGATCAGATTTTGTTGAGTTGGTACAGTGGGGATGACAAATTTTACAACAACGTAAAGCCCAATGAGTTTTTATACGATGGCAAAATTTATAAAAACGAAGCCAAAGATGAACTGGGCTGGGGAAACCGCCTGGCAGCAGCCAGATGGAACCATCGCATATCGCCGAAGATGACTTCCTCGCTCATTGCAAATTTTACCCGTTACCAATATCGCGTTTACCAAATGAGTAACCAAAGTGAAAGCAATGATACCGGAGTGATAACCAATAGTTTTGGAAGAGATTTTCGCAGTCTGGTAAAAGATTACGGATTGAAATACGACATCGATTACAATCCCAATAATAAAAATGCGATGAAATTTGGGGCGAACATTATTTACCATCAGTTTTCACCGGGTGCAACAGTTTATAAATTGCAGGATGATGCCGCCGCTACCAAATTCGACAGCACATTGGGAAGCAGTACAGTAAGGGCAATTGAAAATTATGTATATGCAGAAAACGATATGATTTTAACTCCGAAATGGAAGGTAAATTATGGTTTGCATTACAGCCAGTTTCACCTGAAGGATAAAATGTACCACAGCCTGCAGCCAAGAATCTCTGCCAGATATTTATTGCCCAGAGATTATGCAATAAAATTCTCATTTGTGCGCATGCAGCAATACATTCATTTGCTTACCAACAGCACCATTGGCCTTCCAACGGATTTGTGGGTGCCCAGTGTGAAGGAATTAAAGCCGGAGCACAGCTACCAGTATAATTTGGGAATTGCGAAGACCCTGATGAAAAAATACCTGTTTACCGTTGAAGGATATTACAAAACCATGGTTGGTGTTTTGGATTATAAAAACGGCGCAAATTTTTATAGCAGTTACGAAGATTGGTTTAAAAAAGTGGAGTCTGGTAAAGGAAGAAGTTTTGGACTGGAAGTTTTTTTACAAAGGAAAATTGGAAAATTAAACGGATGGATCAGCTATACTTTGAGCAAAACAGACCGAATATTTCCAACTATAAATTTTGGAGAGAGGTTCCCGTATAAATACGATAGCAGGCATAATGGAAGCATTGTAATGATTTATGATGTGGACAAGAAACATACTTTAGGGCTTACATGGGTGTATTCTACAGGAAATGCATTTACACTGGCAAATACACAAACTGTGGGTGTAAATCCACAAGGACAGTTGGTACAGGTAACAACCTTTGACAAGCGCAATCAATTTCGCGGTGCAGATTACCACAGGCTGGATTTGATGTATACCTTTCATTATCCCAAAAAATGGGGAGAGGTTATGGTGAACGCCGGATTATATAATACTTACAGCAGGGTTAATCCGTTTTATTATACCATTGATTTTGATTCCAATCAAAAGAAACAGATATACAGAGTGGGCTTGTTTCCTGTGCTGCCATTTCTCACTTTCAATTTCACATTTAAATGAGAATTATGGTATATTTAGCAGTGATTATTTCATTTGGTTCTTCCTGCCAAAAAGCGGAGAAAATTGAAAAAATACCTGTTGAAAGTAAATTGTGTGTTTTGGGTATGCAGGAAACTGGAAAGAATTTTGAATTTATGATATTCAGAACTTTGTCCGTTTTAGACAATGCAGATGTTAGTAAACAGCGCACGGATGCTACGGTTTACCTTTACCATAATGGGTTTTGTGTGGATACCATAAAATACAATGCACTACAACAAAAATATATTTCAAAAGTATCCTCTGTTGCAGGAGAAATATATTCCATAAAGGTAAGTTGCAAAGGATTTCAGGATGTTTATGCAGAAACGGTAATGGTAAATCCTGTAACAGTTTCAGGTGCAGTTACCTATTCAAATCGCATATATGGAAAGGATGGAGTATATGATTATACGTTTTTAAATAATTGCAGAATTTCTACCGATATCAATCCCGGAAATCATTCCAATGGTATGGTTATTTCCATTTTAGAGCAATGGAATACGAATCCAAATTCTTTTACCTGGTTTAATAAATGGACCACCACATCAAAGGAAATTTCTCCATTAAATACCACTGAATATAACAGATTTCAACCTGATATTACTACAAACAGCACTGTGAATCGAAATAATCCGAATACATTTATATGTTTGAATCAGGAATCTAAAATTTTAAAAATAGAATTTATACCAAAAGACCAAAAGGTAAAATTCGCTTTTACTACCTATAACAGAAGTGATTCTATGTCTAAATTTGTTTTAAATATTAGAAACATGGAAAAAAATGCTTTCGAGTATACCAATGCCATGGCTTTATATGTTGCATCAGAAGACAATGTATTTCAGGATCCGGTTCAGTTATATTCAAATATTAAAAATGGGGAAGGTGTTTTCGGTTCTTACACCAATGATACATTATTTTTAAAAGTAAAATGAAAAGATATTTATCCATTATATCGCTTGTATTCCTGTTGTTTTCATGCAGAAAAGTTGAAAAAATAGAGAATATCGGAAACATACAACCCAGGCTCTGCCTCAATTGTGTGCTGATGAAAGGTTCTGTGCCTCAAATCTATCTCAATAAAAGTTTGTCTGCACTGGATAATGCACCTATGAAATCCGTTCCCAATGCCTTAGTGCTTATTTACAAAAACGGTTTGTTGCTGGATACTGCAAAATATATTTCGTCAAGCACTTGTTATGGCAGCAGTAAATTTATACCTGAAACCGGGGTTGCATATACGATTAAAGCATCGGCAAAAGGTTATGATCCGGTCGAAGCCAATGCCTATCTGCCAAATGATGTTGTCACTTCAGGAGTGTCTATTGAAATCAAACAAAAAGAATTGGACAGCAGTAATTTTGGCGCGGGTTGGAAATATTACGGACGATTTAAATCGGGCACCATTAAATGCAGTTTTATGGATGAATCTGGGGTGAAAAACCGGTATATGATTACCATTGATGAAGGTTGGAAAAACAGCCATAGCAATGACTATTATTTCAACAGCTGGGTTTGTGATAATGAAGGGGTGGAGACCATTGACAATTTCGATTATTCTTATGGTACCGGGGGTAAATCCTATTTTTTAAATGATGATTTATATGATGGAAAGAAAATTGATTTGGAATTTAATACCGAATCAGAGTACAACACATTTATGAGTCCCGGAGACACACTGGAGTATTATTCCATTCGCATTTATTCATTTACCGAAGATTTTTCGAAACATGTTTATACTGTAAAAATAAACGATCAAAATCAGAACAATCCTTTTTCGGAACCCGTACAAATATTTAGTAATGTGAAAGGCGGATATGGTGCATTTGGCGGGCAAAGTATCAGAGAAATGCTCGTTGCATTTCCGAAATAATTTACTTTAAAAATATACAATTTCAGAACTCTTAAGTTCTGTATTGAAAATTGCATAAGATGGTGCCCCAAAAACACCGGCAATTTCTCCAGGGTTCATCAGCAGACAATTTCCAAATTTTTGTTTGTCTGCCTTGTGGTTATGTCCGTAAAAAACACAATCATACCAGCCTGTTTTGGCCAGACTTTTTGCATAAAACGGATAATGGGTAACCCCAATGCGAATTCCATCAATAGATAAGAGGTTTTCTGTATCCCCAATATACTCACCATAAAGATGAAAATTGGCAAATCCATTCGTAACTTTTTGAATGTGAAACCGGTCACCATCATTATTGCCAAAAACTGCATGAACAGTAAAACCGCTCTCGGCTAATTGTTTGGCTGCAAAAGGGGCACAAAAATCACCGCAAAAAATCACTTCGGAGACACCATGCGACTTCATCTTGTCTATTGCTGTAGCGAGGTTTGCTAAATTATCGTGTATATCGCTGAGTACGCCAAATACCATTTGGTAAAAGTTTTAAGGGTCGAAAATAAGGATTCATTGTAATTTTGCAGTGTATTTTATTGAAATGGCAATTATTATCACAGAGGAATGTATCAATTGCGGAGCCTGCGAGCCTGAATGTCCGAATAACGCTATTTACGAAGCCGGCGTAAACTGGACTATTGCAGATGGTACTGAAGTAACGGGTATGTACCGAATGGCTGATGGTAGGGAAGTAGATGTAAACGATAAATTTGGGCCTATTAGCGAGGAGGTATATTTTATTGTTCCGGATAAATGCACGGAATGTACAGGCTTCCATGAGGAACCCCAATGCGCCGCAGTTTGCCCTGTGGATTGCTGTGTTCCGGATCCGGACCATGTGGAATCCAAAGAAGTTTTGCTGGATCGAAAAGAACGACTTCATGTATAATACGGTTAAATTGCAAATAAAACCCGAACAAATGCCCTAACTTAAGTATTGACTTAGCAGCTAAAATCACCCACCCATGTCCATTCGCAAAATTTGTCTACAAACCTGGGCTCCCCTTAGGCGAGAACCAGCTTCAAAATCTGAAATGATAAGCAGCCTTCTCTTTGGAGAAACGGTAACCGTGAAAAACAAACATGAAGATTGGCTGGAAATTGTATGTGATTTTGATTCCTATCCGGGATGGATTCCGGAAAATTACCTGGAAGATATGTCTTCCGAATATTCAAACTGGAAACATGTTTTGCGCTCACAGAGTGCAGTTTTAATGCATGACAGCCATCGTATACATTTGACGGCTGGCAGCAATATTCCCGACAGCGATATTGTAAAAATTCGCGAAGAATCATGGAGATTGACTATAAGGGATCCGGAATTATATCTGGAATTGTGGCAACATGCCTCGGGATTTATGCATGTGCCTTATTTGTGGGGAGGCAGAAGCGATTGTGGAATGGATTGCAGCGGATTGGTGCAGGTAGGTTTTAAAATGATGGGAAAACGAATGCCAAGAGATTCCAGTAAACAGGCTGAATTGGGTGTGACTGTACCCTTTGGTGAGCATTTGCCCAACGATTTGGCATTTTTTCACAATAAAACCGGTGAAATTACCCATGTGGGAATTGTAGCGAGACATGGCTTCATACATGCAAGCGGCAGGGTACGGATAGATGATCTGACAGCGCGAGGTATCATTTGTCGCGATAATGGAACTCTAACCCACCATCTGGCTGTAATTAAAAGAATTATGCCGCAGGTATAAATTCGCAAATAAGCATAAGACAATGGCAGATAAAACAGGTTTTATACAAACCATTCAAAACGGATATACATTTAAGGGCGATTCTATTACCATCGGAATGCCCGTTTGGAACGAAGAAGTAATTCAGGAATCGCCTGTAAGGGTTCCTCTAAGTACTTTTAACAGGCATGGATTAATTGCCGGTGCAACCGGAACCGGTAAAACCAAAACATTACAGGGTCTGGCTGAACAATTGAGCAAAAAAGGGGTAAGTGTACTTCTTATGGATATCAAAGGCGATCTGAGTGGCATTGCTGTGCCCGGAGAAAGCAATCCGAAAATAGAAGACAGGCACAAATTGCTGGGCTTGAAATGGGAGCCCATAGAAAACAATGCTGAATTTCTGAGTATCAGCGATGAACCGGGAACAAGAATGCGGGCTACAGTGAGTGAATTTGGCCCGGTATTACTCAGTAGAATACTGGAATTAAATGATGTGCAGAGCGGTACCATTTCCCTGTTATTCAAATACAGTGACGATAACAAATTGCCGCTGCTGGATATTACTGATTTGCGCAAAACCCTTCAATACATGAGCCAGGAGGGAAAGGATGAAATTGAAAAAAACTACGGACTGGTAAGCACCACGAGTGTTGGTGCAATTCTTCGGAATATTATCCGAATTGAGGAACAGGGGGCGTCTAAATTTTTTGGAGAACCCAGTTTTGATATAGATGATTTGATACGATTGGATAACCAGGGAAGAGGCATGGTGAATGTAGTGCGTCTTTCCGATGTGCAGGGAAAGCCACAATTGTTCAGCACTTTTATGTTATGTCTGCTTGCTGAGATTTATGCCACCATGCCGGAACGTGGCGATATGGATGCACCGGAACTGGTAATATTCATGGATGAGGCGCATTTGATATTTAAAGATGCAACCAAAGAATTGTTAAACCAGATTGAAACCATGGTGAAACTGATACGAAGTAAAGGGGTTGGTTTATTTTTTATTACCCAAAATCCATCGGATATTCCCGATGAAGTTTTGGGTCAATTGGGTTTTAAGCTGCAACATGCCCTGCGTGCGTTTACGGCAAAGGACCGAAAGGACATTGAAAAGGCTGCCGAAAATTATCCGATCAGCGAATATTATGATACCGAAAATCTGATAACACAGTTAGGAATCGGAGAGGCTCTGGTAACGGTTTTGAATGAAAAAGGGGTGCCAACACCGCTCGTTCATACCATGTTGTGTGCACCGGGGAGCAGAATGGATGTTTTAACTGCTGATGAATTAGAAAAAACCATTCGAAAATCTACTATTGCTCAGAAATACGAAAACGAACTGGATCGCGAATCTGCGAGTGAAATTCTGGCTAAAAAAATAGAAGAACTACACCAAAGTCAACAGGAAACGGAAGATGAAAATCCAAAACCAGGTGGCAGGGAGGAGAAATCATTTGTAGAAAAAGCTATTAGCAGTTCCGTTGGAAGAACTGTGGTGCGGGAGCTTACACGTGGCTTGTTAGGAGTTTTGGGATTGAATAGTACCAGAAAAAGAAGAAAAAATAGTCTATTTTAAAATATGAAATTACAAGAGTATTTAAATGAAATAAAAAAAGAATTCCATTTGCGTCATGGTTTCGAATTTGGTTTTACAGAAGGCCAGAGCGAGGCGCATTTTGATCTCACCACACAAGCAGCCATGCAATATCTGCAGGGATTGCTTATGAGTGGAAAAATGAATGAAATGCAGCAGATGATTTCTTCGAATCCGGAAGCATTAAAAGACAGTACTTTTTATTCAGATCTGATTCAAAAATGTACGGAGAGCTATTACGCTTTGGATTGGGATTATGAAAAGAAAAAGACTTTGGCCGAAACTGCATTGGGTTTTGCCATTGCCGGTTTGAAACAGCGGTTTGATGAAGGCGGTTATACTGCAGATTCAGCTGGGGTAATGAAATTTATTGGGCTGGACAGCGGACTAATGGGAATGATGGGAAAAGTAGGCGGATTTTTTAATAAGTTTCGTAAATAACTTATAACAAAGTCCCGTTCAATTTTTTTAACTGACTTTCTGCAATTTTCTGATCATAGGAGGCATCCGCAAATCGAAGCTGAGCCTGTAAATAACCATTTTGCGCATCTTTTAATTCCAGGGAAGTACTTTTACCGAGCTTGAATCTTTCTAAAATAATTTGCATATATTCCTTTGCGATATTTACACTTTCTTCTTCCAGTTTTAGTTGTGCATAACTGAGTGTCAACGCCTGGTATGCCTGGTTAAAGGCTTCCTGAACACGCTTCTTCTCCGAGTATATTCCGATTTCATAATAATGGCTGTTGATTTTTGCAACCTGAATGTTGCTTTTAATCACCGAACCATTAAATAAATTCCAGCTCAAAGTGAGGCCATAGGTATATCCAAGACTTTGATTTAACAGCGCAAAGCCTGCTTCGCTGTTAGTTCTGTTCCAATTGTAATTGGCAACCAGATTTAATTTTGGATAGCTCAGAGAAATCGCTTCCTTAATTTGATAATTGTTTTGTATCCACTTTGATTCCGCAATTTTTACCGCGCTGTTATCATTCAATAATTTACTCTCATAAAACGCCCTGTCCTGAATTGTTCCGGCAGGAGATGTATCCACTATAAAATCATAAGTTTGGGTTCCACCCAATTGCCTGTTTAATTCTGATTTTAAATTTTGTATCGCAAAATTTTGTTGCAATTCCGCGGCTAATTGTTCGTTTAATTCCAATTTTGCCTGTAATATATCGGCCTTTGAACCAGAACCTATTTCCAACCTGGTTTCCGCTATGGAAAGGCGTTCCCGGTAAATGGCAAGTGTATTTTCAATTGCAGTTTTCTTTTGGGTTAAACGAGATAAATTGTAAAAATTGGTGATAATATCCATCACAGAATTTTCCATTTGTTGTTTCACCTGCAATTCACCCTGCGTGGAAATTTCAATTAATTTTTTGTAGGTGGTAAACATTTTCATACCATCGAATATGGTCCAGTTCAATGCGAGACCGGCATTGAGATTTCCGCTACCAACGCCATTCTTGTTTACTTCCAGTCCGGTGGAAAATACCTGGTTAATATTGTTGGATGATTTATTTGCACCAGCATTGAGGAAAACAGAAGGCAACATTCCTGCATTTCCCTTTGTTGCCTGTTCTTTTAAAATAGCGCTCCAGTCTTTTATTAATTTTATTTCATAGTTATTCTCCAAGGCTACCTGTATGGTTTCTCTAAGTCCAAGTGCATTTTGTGCGCGCAGTGAAGTGTTTGGCTGAAAACATAAAAATCCGGTGATGAGAAACAATTGAATTTTCATAGGGCTTTTTTGTTGCGTGATAAAATGGAATAAATCGTAGGAATCACATATAAAGTTAATATTAGCGCAAATAAAAGGCCTCCAATAATCACAATTCCCATGCTCATTCTGCTTTTAGAACCTGCTCCCAAAGCGAGTGCAATTGGCAAAGCACCCAGAGCCGTTGCAATTGTGGTCATTAATATTGGTCGCAATCTTTGTGCGGCTGCCTGCCGTATTGCTTGTTGTTTTTGCATGCCTTTTTCCTGTAACTGATTGGCAAACTCAACAATTAAAATACCATTTTTTGTAACCAAACCAATGAGCATAATCATTCCAATCTGGCTGAAAATGTTAAGTGTCTGATTAAAATACCAAAGGGATATCAAAGCACCGGACATTGCCAAAGGCACAGTGAGCATGATTATAAACGGATCAATAAAACTTTCAAATTGTGCACTCAACACCAAATAAACCAGAACCAGAGCAAATACAAATGCAAATAAAATATTGGAAGAACTCTCTTCAAAATCGCGCGATGCTCCTGTTAATTGTGTGCTGAAAGATTCATCCAGATGTTTTTTTGCGATAAGCTGCATTGCTGTAATACCTTGTCCAATGGTTTTACCTGGCGCAAGACCTGCACTGATCGTCGCAGAGGTATATCGGTTATAATGGTATAATTGCGGCGGACTGCTGAGTTCTGTCAACTTAATCAAATTGTCTAACTGCACCAGTTTCCCATCTCGGGAGCGAACATAAATAGATGAAAGATCTGCGGGTTGCATTCTTTTTACACGCTCCATTTGCCCCATTACCTGATATTGTTTTCCATTCATGGTAAAATAGGAAAATCTTTGTCCGCTATAAGCCAGTTGAAGGGTTTGGGCAATATCAATTACCGATACTCCTACATTATTGGCTTTTTCCCGGTCTATTTCCACATCCAGTTCCGGTTTATTAAATTTCAAATCAATATCTACTCCCTGTAGGGTAGGATCATTTTTTGCATCATCCAGAATTAAAGGTATTACCGATTTTAATTTTTCAAAATTGGGTGCCTGAATTACAAATTGAACCGGCAACGCACCTCTGTTTCCCCCGGCAGATATTGTTTGTTCCTGCAATACGAAAATGCGCGCCTCCGGGAAGTCTTCCGCTTTTTTCATGATATATCCTGCAATTTGTTGCTGGCTCCTTTTTCTTTTATCGGGATCAACCAAAACCACCCTTCCGAAACCTGTATTCACAGCTCCGGAACCCACAAAACCGGGAGCCGTAACAGCAAGCATAATCTTTTTTTCAGGTATGGAATCATCTACAAATTTTGAAAAATGTCCCATGAAATCATCCATGTATTCAAAAGAAGTCCCTTCCGGTGCAGTGGCTGAAATCCGGAACCAGCTTCTATCATCCAGTGGTGCAAGTTCGGATGGGATACTTTTTCCGACTACAAAAATTAATCCAACAGAAATAAAAATAATACCGATACTCCACCATTTGAATTTCATAAAACCATTCAGGGATGCGGAATACGAATCTACCAATGCTGTAAAAAATGGTTCTGTTTTTTCATAAAAACGGCTCTTTTTATGATTTTTTCTCACCATTCTGGCATTTAACATTGGAGTTAAACTCAAGGATACAAATGCACTGATTAATACAGCTCCGGCAAGCACCACGCCAAATTCCCGAAATAAGCGTCCCACAAAGCCCTGCAAAAACATAATGGGTAAAAACACAATTGCAAGTGTTAAGGAAGTAGAAATTACCGCAAAAAATATTTCTTTAGAACCTTTGTGTGCAGCTTCAATCGGATCCATTCCCTCTTCCACTTTCTTATAAATATTTTCCGTTACCACAATACCGTCATCTACTACCAAACCGGTTGCCAGAACTATGGCCAGTAGTGTGAGTATATTGATGGAGTAATCCATCAGATACATGATAAAAAATGCACCGATTAATGAAACAGGAATATCAATTAAAGGCCGGAAAGCAATAAGCCAATCCCTGAAAAACAGAAAAATTATGAGGATTACAAGTATGATAGCTATTAATAAAGTTTCCTCAACTTCCGCAACGGATTTGGTTACAAAACGTGTTTTATCCAGCGCAATATTCACTTCATAATCCGAGGGTAAATCCTTTTTTAACTGCCCCAGTCTTTTATAAAATTCATCTGCAATGTCGATATAATTTGCTCCGGGTTGTGGAACAATACCGAGTCCGATCATGTCCAAACCATTATCTTTTAGCGCGGTTTCTTCATTTTCAGGTCCTAATTCAGCTCTACCCACATCACTGAGTTTTACGGGTGTTCCTTTTCCATTTTCCTGTACAATTAAATTGTTAAATGCACTTTCGTCCGTAAGTCTTCCAATAGTTTTTACCGTCAATTCTGTTGCATTTCCGGCAATTTTCCCTGCAGGTAGTTCAATGTTTTCCCGGTCCAGAGCATTTTTAACATCCAATGGAACCATTTGGTGTGCGGCGAGTTTGGCCGGATCCAGCCATATGCGCATGGCATATTTCTTTTGACCCCAGATCTGAATGGTGCTTACTCCGTTGATGGTTTGCAATCGCTCAGCAATTACGTTTTCCGCATAATCGCTTACCTCCATTATTCCCCTTTTATTGCTTTTTAAAGTCATCGCAATGATGGCATCGGAGTTGGCATCGGACTTTGTCACTACCGGAAGAGCATCAATGTCTTTTGGCAATAAACGCACTGCCTGACTCACTTTATCCCGGACATCATTTGCAGCCGCTTCCAAATCTTCATCCAGATTAAATTCTACTGTGATATTGCTATTTCCGAGATTGCTGGAAGATGAAATGGTTCTTACCCCTGCAATTCCGTTAATAGCTTTTTCCAATGGTTCGGTAATCTGGCTCTCAATCACCTCTGCATTTGCGCCACTGTAAGTGGTGCGCACGGTAATAATGGGTGGATCTATATTGGGAAATTCCCTGACACCTAAATATTCAAATCCGATAACACCAAAAAGTATGATGATAACCGACATCACAATTGCCAATACCGGTCGGTTAATACTCAATGAAGATAAATTCATTTCAATTGGATCTTACAGGCACAACAGCAGAACCGGGTTTGAGCAACAATACGCCTCCGGTTACTATGGAATCCCCAACATTTAAGCCGGATGATATTTCAATTTTATCTGCGGCTCGAATACCTGTGGTTACAACAACTGGTTCCGCCTTTCCCTGTACAATCCGAAATACTTTTTGACCACGGATATCGGATACCAGAGATTCCGTTGGAACCAATAACGCAGTGGCGTTAGAACCCAGACTGAGTTTGACTTTTGCAAATACCCCTGGTGCCAGCGTTTCGCCCGGATTAGCACAAAGTGCCCTAACCCGGATACTTCTGGTTAATTCATCCAGATTCGGATCAATGGCATAAACCCTCCCCTGAAACTCACCCTGAAATCCATCTACAGTGAAGCTGATATTATCCCCCTTCTTTAATAATTTCAAATATTTTTCAGGCACGGAAAAATCAAGTTTCAATGGATTTTTTTGCACCAAAGTTGAAATAGTGGTAGCCGTGTTCACCATGCCACCTTCACTTATTTCCCTTAAACCCATGGTGCCGGAAAAAGGTGCTCTGATTTCTGTTTCATGTATTTGCGCGGTGAGCGCTTCCCCATCCGCCTGTAAATTATGCAGTTCATTCAAAGTCTGATCGTACTCTTCTTGTCCAATGGCCTGAATATCTAAAAGTTTTTTTAACCGTTTTTCTTTTTCCACTGCCAGGTTGGTTAATGCAATATTTTTCTTTTGCTGGGCTCGCAATTCTTCATCGTTGAGCTTAACCAGCAACTGGTTTTTTTCCACCTTTTGTCCTTCCACAAAATAAATTCCGGTTATCCTTCCTGCCTGTTCGGCCTGTATGGATACATATTCATTGCCTTTTAGTGTTCCGGACAGAAAGATGTTATTATCCAAAGCGGATTGTTGTACCACATATATTCCGACTTTAACCGGACCTTTTTTCAGGTTCTTATCCGGACCGGTAACTTTCGGACTTAAAAAGAGAAATTTAATTGCAAATAGGGTTGCAAATAACAAAAGCAGGACGAGTAGAAGTCTGTATTTTTTCAATGGATTCTATTACAATTAACAGGTACAAAAATATTCATATGGTCTGTGTTTGGGTATAAATTGGAATAGGGTTTTAACATTTTCTCTTAAAAATAGTTTGTGACAACAAATGAAAAGGTACTTTGATTTGCCAACAAACTGTACTGCAAACCATACATGCGCATAACAAATTTCCTTTAATTACGCCATATTGGGAACTTTGCAGCTTCGTGGTAAAGTTTTTGCGTAATCCTATTCATCTGGGTGATTTAAACCTGCATATTGGCCACCGGCAATGGTTCCGGTATTTAGTTGTGCTGCTTTGTCTGTTCACCGTCATTTCCAATTCCGGTGCGCAAACCTATGTTTCTCCCAAAAAAGCCAATTCCGGAATTACGGTTGCCGTTGAAATTACAGACAACAAGGATCTGGAATTTATTAAAAATAATTTAAAGCGTTTCTATGGTGTTCAGCGGGTGCGCGTAAATGGTTCCGTTAATGTGGAACAGGCTGCATCTGTGCTTGAATTGTTAGAAGACTTGCAAGACGTTCAATTGATAAAATATTCAGGAGAACTGACTGAGGATGCACTTTTAAAATTGGAATGGGTGAACAATATCACCTTGTTTTTGAAGAATGGAAAAGAAGATCAGGTGTTGTTGAATGATAATTTGGGGAAATTAAACGGCCTGACTTTGGTATTTGAAGTGGTACCTGAAGATTATTTTTTTATAGACAATCTAAAGAAGATAAAATCTCTGATTTTTATTGCGCCATTCGTTTCCAAAGAGGCAGCAATTGCTGTGGGAAAAGCATCTTCCATTGCGGGTTTGAAACAATTTGGCATTAGCATTGACAGGTTGACTGAGTTGCCTAAATCCATTACTTCGATGTCCGGATTGCAATCACTAATTGTGATTGACAACTTAAGTTGGATGACAGAAAAGTATTACGAGAATTTGCCCGTAAGTAACAAACGCATAGAATACGCAGTTAACGGGAAAAGCAAATCACTCCAATTTTCTTATTTCGCATTAGAGACAGAATTACAACCCTGGGACAACCGGCATTTGGCAGATGTTTTTCCGGGAATGCGTTATGCACCTCGAGTTTACAACAATGGAGACAGCAGTGCTATCAGCAGTTTTACGGATTTTATTCCCTTGAGAAAAGCATTGCCATCCAAATTGAAAAATGGTTGGTATGATACCTATATCATGCCGGAATTTAAAGATGGAGTTTTTCAATTTGAAGTAAATTCGGAACAAAATTCGGTGTTGTATTTGGGCAATGATGCAGCACTTCTGGTTCCGAAATTGTGCATGAAAGATATTAACGATTCCATTTTTCATGGAAATTACCAGTTGAAATGCAGCTGGGCAAACAGGGAAGGAGAGTACTTTATTCGCGGATTGCCTTTAAATTTTGATAGTTCCTTTAAACATTATACGCTGGCACCACAGGGCGTTCTGGAAATAACCGCAACGGATGGAAGGTCCACGCTGGATATCCGAAACGGATATTTTCTAAAATTCTCCATGATGCAAAAATCAGATACCACCAGTAGATTTTACGCATGGAATTCACGCAATTCCAAATGGGAGAATTTTTTTGATTATGATTATCGTTTTGATGATGCAAATTTGGCGGTAGTAGATTTTTATAATTTTTATGCAGGTAAAAAGAACGGAAAGGAAATGTATGGGGTTGACAGAAGTAGTATTTCAGATCGTTTTGAAAACTACGGTTATTTTTATTTGCTGGAACCGGATATGCAAAAAGTGGCGTTGGAAAATTATGGCGGTTATTGGGTTGCGCCCTTTTTGGACCGCGCCCCTGCTGCGAATGCTCTGACTTTAAAACGCGGTAAAAATTTAATTGGATTAAAAAAGGAATATGTAGACAGGCAAAAAGAGGAGGGAATTGTAAAGTTTCAGATTTATGATAAATCATTGGGTTTATTTCCGGAATTAAAGGCTTTTGAGAATTATATTTTTGAAGTGGAAACACCCATGTTACCGCGCGACTTCAGTGCAGCATTCATTAGGGGAATGGTGTACAGCGATTTCAGAATTGTGCAGGTGGGACCTCAGTTTTATTTGGATTTACGCACCGATGAGGGAATTTGGAGACTCACTTTATTTCCGGCTTCCATCAAATATAAAAACCAACCTGCAAAAGCAAAATCGGCACAAAATGATTTTTTGAAAAGGTATCAGAAATACAAAACCATTCGGTTACAGAAAGAAAATGCATTTATAAATTACATGAATCAATTTCATACCAGTCATGTAAGTCAAACCAAAACAAAATTATTTTTTACTAACAATTCTAAAACCGAAGAACATGCGGAATTCCGCATCAGGAGTATGGGTGCCTTCACCTGGGCTGCCCCGGTATTGGCGGATGACAGCTTCGATATCATCTTAAAATTTACGGACAACGGAGGAATACCTCTCGACGTTAAACGTGTTTATATTGCACATGCTGCACCATATCGATACCAGAGTTTTGGGGCTGCAGAAAATTTTACATGTAAAATAAATCCTCCGGGTTTGATTTATATTGCCTGTGTGGATCACAAAGACAGGGTTTTTTATATTACTGCTGCCGAATTTCGTCAAAAACAAATCAGGAACAATTCTTTTGTGTATTTGCCGGTTACAGAGATGCCCAAAGGCATTAAGAACATAAAGGAATTAGAGAAAATTCTCGGTATTTCTAAATAATTAAAACAGCTTTCACAAATCGTGGATAATGCTGTTTGCGGGGATTAAAGAAATGAGACTAATTTGCGTGAATGGAGCCGTGGATGATTGTTCTTGCCTTTGTGTTGTATTTCTTAATGTTGCTTGGAGTTGGCTGGCTGACTGGTAGAAATGCAACCAAAGATTCATATTTTTTAGGTAACCGGCAATCCATTTGGTGGCTGGTAGCATTCGGCATGCTTAGTGATTCCATGAGCGGGGTCTCCTTTATCAGTGTTCCGGGAGATGTATACAATTCCAATTTCTTTTACATGCAAACGGTGATGGGGTATGTACTCGGGTATGTGGTAATCGCATTTGTATTACTTCCTCTTTATTACAAATTGCAGCTCACCAGTATTTACAGTTATCTCGGACAACGTTTCGAAAAAGACCACCAGAGAACCGGAGCTGCTTATTTTGTTCTAAGCCGGTTGGTTGGTTCTGCTGCGAGACTTTGTCTTACTGCAGTAATTCTACAGAAATATTTATTCGATGCAATGGGTTTTCCATTTTGGGCAAGTGTGGCAATCATCATTATTCTAATTCTTACTTATACGATCAAAGGTGGAATTCGCACCCTTGTTTTTACAGATGCGATACAATCCGCTTTTTTGGTTGGAGGACTTGTACTTTGTGTTTGGGCATTATTGAAAGGATTACCAGGTAAAGATATTTTTCAATGGGTACAAACATCCGGACACAGCAACTGGTTCAATTGGGATTTTGGGAGTAAAACTTATTTTTGGAAACACTTTTTGGGCGGTGCATTTATATGTATAACCATGACAGGAATGGACCAGAATATGATGCAAAAAAATTTGAGTTGCAGAAGTCTGAAGGATGCACAAAAGAATATTCTCAGTTATGGTTCGGTGGTATTTATTGTAAATATGATTTTTTTATCTTTGGGTGCCCTGATGTTGCAGTACCTGTTTCAACATCATATTCCAATGCCCCTGAAACCGGATGGAACTGCAGATACGGATGCCATTTTCCCATTGCTGGTATTGGGGAAACACTTAGGGCTAGCCGCCGCAGTCGCATTTATTTTGGGACTTGCCGCCGCAACTTTCAGCAGTGCGGACAGTGTTTTAACCACTCTTACTACTTCCACATATATAGATTTTTTACATTTGGATAACAGCAGCAAATTCAATGAAAAACAAAAAAAGAACATTCGCAATTTCTTACATATTGGTTTTGCATTTTTATTGCTTGGTTTAATTCTGTTTATACGCGCATTGAATAATGACAGTCTGATAACTACAGTATTAATGGTAGCAGGGTTTACATACGGACCTTTACTCGGTTTATTTGCTTTTGGTATTCTCACCAAAATGAAACCCGGTGGAACAGGAGCCATCGTGGTATGTCTTGTTGCACCGTTTTATACTTTCCTTATCAGTAAAATTCCTCCCTCCGCAATAGGTGGGTACAAGTTTGGATTTGAGCTATTGCTAATCAATGGCATGCTCACTTTTATCGGATTAACTTTGGTAAGCATTTTGGGTTCCCGAAAAAAAGCCGTTAATTGAATTTTATTATATCAGTTAAGGCAACTTAACGCTTATATATTTTATGCAAAATTGGAATGAACTTTTAAATCGGCTGGAAGAAATCTCTAAAAAATACCAGGATGCGAATTTGGAAATCAGCAAACTGAGGTATGAGATTTTGATGCAAATGGAAAAGGAGTCTGCCAAAGATGAAGTGCATGAAGAAGAAGTGATTTCTAACCCTAAAACTGAGGATTTACCGCCTTTTCAACCGGTAAATCCCGCTCCTGAAAAGCTCAAAGTAAAACAGAGCAATGAAAGTTTTGAGAGATTTATTGGGGAGAATATTGCAAGCAAACTCGGAATTGTAGTATTAATTATTGGGGTGGCTTTTGGTGTAAAATATGCCATTGACCATCAGTGGATTGGCGCAGGGTTGCGTATATTTCTCGGGTATTTACTGGGCTTCGGGCTCTATTTTGTTTCCAGATACTTAAAAGAAAAATACAGTTCATTTGCATCCGTTTTATCCGGTGGATCCATTGTGATTAATTACCTTATCACCTTTGGAGCATTTAACAATTTTCATCTTTTCCCGCAGTGGCTTTCTTTTTTAATTATGGTGCTGTTTACTGCATTATGTGTGTATGAAGCTATCCGATATGACAAAATACTCATTGCACATCTTGGGCTTATTGGGGCATACTGTATTCCATTTTTGCTTACAACCGGAGATGAAAATATTCGCGCTTTGCTCACTTATTTTGCATTGATTAATGCCGGTATATTATGTATTTCTTATTTTAAAAACTGGCTTTCCCTGCATTGGGTTTCCCTTATTGTTACATGGTCTGTTACCGGTATTTGGTATGCCTTTGAGGCTGACAGCCTGCAGGATGACCGGTTGGCAATTTTGTTTTCATTTGTATTTTATTTGTTGTTTTATGCATCCTATATTCTGTATCAAATCAGATACCGGATTAAAGTGAGTTTATCCCATATTTTACTTGTATTAATAAACTCTTTTACGGCATATTTAATTGGATATGTTGCACTACTTGGATTTCAGCCGGAGCATAACTATTCGGGTATGTTTACAATTACACATGCCTTGATTCATCTGGTTTTTGCCTCCCTGATTTATTATAAGAACCGGGAGGATAGAACTTTATTAATGATGCTCTTTGTGTTATTTGTGGCGAGTATCATTATTGCGGTTCCTGTGCAGTTGAATGGAAATTGGGTTACACTTTTATGGCTGGCAGAGGCAATTGCTTTGTTTTATGCAGCATTCCGAACCAATTATAGATTTCTGTTTCAGGTATCGGTTATGCTTTTTGGGTTTGCCGCACTGAGCCATATCCTGGATTTACGGAGTGAATTTGACAAAAGCAGTTTTGAAGCGCATACATTGATCTGGAATATTTCAACGCTTACCACATTCATTTATTTTATTGCATCCTTGTTGCCTGCATTTTGGGTTGCGAGGCAACATTCGGAAAACAAATATGTGCAATTTCTGTCCGGGGCCATTGTGTTAGGTGGTGTTTTCATTTTATTTCTGGGATCCGATCAGCAGTTAGCCATTTACCTTTCTCACGGAGAAGCCTATCATTTACCAAATTGGCTGCGTTACTGGCAATGGATATATGGAGGTTTTTATATTGGTGTTTTCTCGGCAATTTCGATGCATCCTAAATGGAAAAAATTTGCCGGGAGTTTTGCAATAGTTATTGGGACATTTATGGTATTTGCCCTGACAACTGAAGTTGCAAAAATATTTGCCATGGAAGATTCCCCACATTATCATTTTCAGGAATGGCATTATTATGTATTTGAAGGTATGCTGTTGGCATTGGCTTTCCTGGGCACTACCATTGTTAAAAAAAGACTTCCGGTTGCGGCATGGAAGTATACAGAAATATTTTTGATGCTTTTGGTATTTTGGATGGGTAGTATAGAATGGATGCATCGCGCAAAACATGCAGGAATACATAATGAATTTCGTTTTGGATTGAGCATGCTTTGGGGCATACTGGCCATGGCTTTTGTGTTGATAGGGATATTCAAAGGGAAAGCACATTTTCGGATTTTTGCCTTGGGATTATTTGGAATTGTATTCCTTAAATTATTTATGTATGACAGCCGGGAAATGGAAACGCTTCCCAAAACCATACTCTACATTTCTCTTGGCTTGCTTTTATTGGTAGTTTCGTTCCTGTACAATCGCTTTAAAAGTCTTTGGATATCAGAAGATAAAGAAAATTCAGAATAGGCATTTACCTTTTCATTTCCTCTGGTATGAAGTACCAATGCAGGAAATTACTTTGCCTCAAACCGATGCCAGGTGGTACCAGATCGGTTTTCAATCGGCCTTCTTATTGTTTGGTACTTTGGTTCTCGGCTGGCAACAGGAATGGTGGAGATTGGTATTAATTATTGCAACATGCCTGTCTGTTCAGGTTTTTTTTATTTGGAGAGGATTGCAGAATCTGCAGAGTTTTCGAAGCGCATTGATTACAGCATTGGGTCTTTGTCTATTACTCAGAACATCGGAGTGGTGGGTGTTGGTATTGGCTGGAGCCGTGGCTATTTCCTCCAAATTCTTTATTAAAATAAATGGAAAACATATTTTCAATCCTGCCAATATTGGAATAGTTGCGGCTATTTTTTTTACGGGTAAAGCCTGGATTTCACCGGGCCAATGGGGTAGCGACACCTTGTATCCAATTTCTATATTAATTGCAGGATTTATTGTATGCTATAAAGTAAAGCGCGCACAAACCGGATTTATTTTTCTGGGAATATTGTTTGCTTTAGAATTTGCAAAGCGCTATTTATTTCTGGGATGGCCAATGGATTTGGTATTGCACAGGTTTAGTTCCGGATCGCTGTTGGTTTATGCCTTATTTATGATAACCGACCCAATGACTACGCCCAATCACAAACTGGCGCGAATGGTCTGGGCTACGATTTTGGCATTGCTCACCTTTATCTTATCTGCGCGATACCAGATTTATGAAGCACCTGTATGGGCTTTGTTTTTATTGAGTCCGTTTACACCTCTTTTCGACAAATTATTTCAGGCTAACAAGTTTGAATGGAAACAAAACACAAAAGTTAAATTATATGAAACACAAAAGTAAATTCTTATTGTTCGCAATCTTTACGCTGCTGTACGGCAGCGCATCTGCATTTTGCGGATTTTATGTTGCACAGGCAGGTGCATCGGTCTTTAATAACAAAAGTGAAGTAATTATTGTGCGCGATGGAACCAAACAAACCATTACGATGCTCAATGATTTCAAAGGAGATCTCAAAAAATTTGCCATGGTAATTCCCGTTCCTGTGGTATTAAAACGCAACGATATCCGCGTAATGGAACAATCTTTATTTGGCACTTTCGACAATTATTCCGCACCCAGAATGGTGGAATATTTTGATCAAAATCCCTGTCAAAAATGGGACTACGAAAGTGATATGTATGAGAATCTCAAGGCCAGCAGCAGATCATCCATGGAAGACAAAGCCAGTAGCGTATACAAAAGGGAGAAAGTAACTATAGAAGCACAATATACTGTGGAAGAATATGAAATTGTAATATTGTCTGCAACCGAAAGTGGTGGGCTGGAAGAGTGGTTGAAATCGAATGGTTACGCAATTCCGGAGAATGCAAATGAAGTGTTGCAACCTTATATCAAAGACAAAATGAAATTCTTTGCCGTTAAAATAAATTTAGAAAAGGCCAGGCAAATGAACAGGCAGTATTTGCGACCTATTCAAATTACATTTAATACTCCCAAATTTATGTTACCTATTCGTTTGGGAATGGCAAACAGCAATGGGGAACAAGATTTGATCATTTACTGTTTTACCAAAACAGGAAGGGTAGAAGCTGCCAATTACCGCACCATAGAAATACCGTCTGCTAAAAAAATTCCAACTTTTGTACAGCAGAATTTTGTACAATTTTATAAAGATGTATTTGACAAAAATTATGAAAAGGAAGGAAAAAATGCTGTGTTTGTGGAATACGCATGGAATGTTTCTCCGAATTGGGGAGTTAAATGCGATCCCTGCACAGGTAATCCGCCTATAGTTCAGGATTTGATAAATGCAGGTGTTGGATGGATTGATGCCCAGCAATCCTATACCGGAAATGTTTTTTTTACCAGATTGCATGTGCGTTACAGCCGCGAAAAATTCCCTGAAGATTTAACGTTTATAGAAACTCCCAACAACGCGACATATCAGGTGCGGCAAATTATTACACATCCTGCAACCGGAGATTTTCAATGTAAAGAGGGAATTACATATTTGCAGGATTTGCGCACTCGCAGAAGGCTGGAACTGCAGGAAATGCAGGCGATGGCAGGTTGGGATTCCGATGAATACCCTTTTTATGTGGAACTGGGAGATGGCACCAAAGTTCCGGTTGAAAAGGAAGATGGTCAAAACAGAAATTCATTTCCTGTCTGGTTCCATGGCAATGGTGCACCACCGAGCTGGCTATTGCCGGTATTCCTGTTGATCGCTGCATCAACGATATATCTCATTAGAAAATGGAAATGGCGCAATCCGATTTCCACAGAATTGCGGTAAATTAAAAGGTTTGATTTCGCTCAAACCGGGTTTTTAGGTTAAAGCACTTCTAAGGAAGTGCTTTTTTTATGCGTATAATCGATTTAATGGTGCTTTTAATCATTGCATGATGTCTATTGATGAATATCGTTACTTTTCTGAAATTACAGCTCTACATTTGTAATTGTATGTGGAAATGGCTCTGTATGGTTGCTTTGGGAATGGTTGGACTTTATTCATGCCGTTCCAGGGATAAAGTGATTTTGGTAAAAACAACCCTGCAAAACCATACCCAAATTTCAAAGTTACATGGTCATACTTTAAAACATTTGGGGCAATTAAGCGATTCCGGGACACTTTACGGGCATTATCTCAATTTTGCCGACACATTGCTTGTTCTCTTTCAAAACGAGGACAATATGGAGCTTTGGTTTAATAAATTGCTTTCGGATAATAACGCACTATTCAAACAAACTCTGGGTATTTTGGAACAGGCAGAAAACCATGGCCTGGAAAACGAGTTTTATCATGTTGGCTTTTTAAATTCCGCATTACAAAGCATTCAAAAGAACAGATGGGATAGCATAGTTCCGTATGACAGTCTTTCTATGCTCATGGTTTTATCTGCAGATGCAGTGATGGGATTTTACAGCAATATGCAGAGTGGCAGAATTGACCCTTCCTACACCGGCAGTTTAGACGTGCTACCCAGACGCCGGCATGGATTGTTACTCCCATTGATTTTGGAGGATTCCACTTTCCCTGCATTAAAATATTGCATCCCAAAATTTATGGAATATCGTTTTTTACAAAAGGAATATATGCGTGTAAAAAATAGCCGGAACCCGAGGGATGGAAAAGCCCTTTATCTGGGAAGAATGTTGAGGCCGGGAGACAGTCTGGCATTTCTTTCAAGACGTTTGGCCGAAAGGCTTAAACTTTTTGGCTACTATTCTGTGGAAGATAGCAATATCCATAAAATAAAAAATTACAATTGGGAATTAATGCACGCTGTGGAGCTGTTACAAGCGGCAAATGGATTGGAAGTAAGCGGTAATGTAGATTATAAAACCAGGTTGTTATTGCAAACGACAAAAGACGAAATGTTGATTTCTCTTCGTGCCAATTTGGAGCGCTGGCGCTGGTTGGGTGTGATAAATGAGCATTCCTATGTATGGGCGAATATTGGTGAAAATAAAGTTTACGCATTTAAAAACGATAGTTTAAAAGTAGAGATGAAAATTTGTTCCGGCAAAAGCAGAGATACGGCATATTATAATAAATTGGAACGCGCGAAAAAAGATCAGAAATTAACTGCACCTGATAATCTGGAAACCCCACTGATGAAGGCCGAAATGACGCATATGGTTGTAAATCCTTCCTGGTTTGTTCCCAAAAATATTATGATAAAGGAGTTGCTTCCCCAGTTAAAAACAGACAGGAGTATATTAACGGAAAAAAATTATATTCTCCGCAATTATAAAGGAGAAGAAATTGATCCCAACAGCATCGACTGGTCACAGGTTACGGAAAAAAACTGGAAATACGGAATGGAGCAGCTTCCCGGAGAAGAAAATGCGCTGGGTAAAATCGTCATTCATTTTCCAAATAAATACAGCATTTTTATGCATGACACACCTTCGAAATTTGCATTTGAATATAAAGACCGGCACGTAAGTCATGGTTGTATGAGAATGGAAGAACCTCTGAAAATGGCCGAATTTTTATCTTCTTTCAACAAAAAAAACAACATAGACGAAATTTATATTGCTGCCGGAATGGAACCCGTTTTGGATGAGAAAAAAATAAAAAAATACCAGGAGGATATGAAAGATTCAGTCAGGGCTGCAAAGCTAAAACCCAAGCCTAACCGATATTTCAAGAATGATAAATCCATTCCCGTTTACCTGGTGTATTTTACCTGTTCTGTAAATTCTGCAGGGAAAATTAATTATTTTTTCGACAGTTATAACCGAGATAAAAAGATGCTTTCGGAAATGAAAAGGCCTTCAAAAAAAGTCAGAAAAACCAAGGTAAATTCCCAACAGGTATTTAGTCCATGATATGCATAGTGCTCCTAACAGCTATGCTTCCATTTTCTACCTGTACCATATAAATTCCATTGGCCAAATGAATTGCATTTACAGAAATAATATCATTGGTTGAGGTGGTTTCAAAAACCAAGGCACCGCTTCCGTTAAATATTTTAATGTGCTTTTCTCCTTTTATGCCAGTTGCATCCATCGTAAATGCACCGGAATTTGGATTGGGATAAATCGCTATTTTTTTAACAGTGGAATTGTTTATTCCGGAGCGGTTCATTACCACCTGTTTGGTTACACAGCAACTGCACTGAGTAGTTGATACCTCCGCACACATGGTAACATTGTAGGTGCCATCAGATTGGAAATTGTATTGTCCCCATTTGCCGCTAACCGGACCTGAATTGTGAAAATTCCAGGTGTAATTTATACCAGTTTGGGGCGCGGTATCCCCGGTGGATGCATTTTTAGGGGTGCATTTCACACCGTAAAAACCATAAGCATAATCGGGAATACTTACAAAATCACAGGTATGTGGTTGTTCATTTATGGCTATGGATTTGGTTGCGCAGGTTCTGCAGGCGCTATCGACCATGGCACATAGTTGAACATTATAATTGGTACTGGAATATGGACTGTAGGTATGTCCGGGATCGGACAAGGTGGAATTGCTGGTATCTCCAAAGTCCCATTGAAAAGAAATGTTTCCACTTGCCCAGGTGCTGTTATTGGTAAATACAACCTGTGTTCCTGAACATACAGGGGCATTGTGCTGGAATGCCACAACAGGTTGCACTTTTACAGTCAAAGTTTTTGTAAGAGAATCTTTACAACCATTGTCTAAGGATATACGCAGTTTTACGTTTTTAGGGCCTAACGTAGACCAATTATGCGTTGGGTTCTGTGCAGTGGAGGTAGTGCCATCGCCAAAATTCCAATAATAAGTTGGATTGGTGCCGGATATTGGAGCAGTTTTGTTAGTAAAGATTGTGGCATCTTTTGAGCAGAGTTCCGTGTTGTCAAATGCCACTATTGGTGCACTTTTTAATGTTACCGTTTTTGTAATGGAATCGCGGCATCCAAAATCAGAAACTGTTACCAATTTTACAGTCTGGTTTCCATTGGTACTAAAGGTGTATTTTGGATGGGTGGTGCTGATGATTACACCCGGTTCCATATGCCAGTAACTCGCAAAAATACCACTCGCAATTGTAGTGCCGTTAGTAAAAGAAACAGGAGTATTGCTGCATTGGTTTGCACCAAAGGAATAGCCTGCTTTTGGTTTTGGAAATTCAAACGCTTTTAATGAAGTAGAGTCTGTACATCCATTATTGGTCACATACAATTTCACGGTATATTGTCCAGGGCTGGGATAATCATGGGTTGGATCTTTAGCGGCAGAAGTTGTTCCATCTCCAAATTTCCATAACCACGAAGAGGTTCCGGGTGTACTATTATTGGTGAACGATACCAGTTCGCCTTCGCATGCATTTACTCGGGTAAAAGCAGCCGTAGGCTTCGCTTTAACAGTAATGGTGGAACTGTCGTAGGTTTCGTAACCGAGTGGTATCGTATAAGCTGTTAATTTAACTTTATATGTTCCGGGCGTAGAGTAAATAAACCAGGGATCAATTGCATTGCTGGTATCCGCAATATTTCCGGTTCCAAAATTCCAATGAAAATGCATACCTCCTTTTTTAATATAACTCAGGTTTTTAAAAATGGCAGTATCAGAACCGCATATTAATGTTGGGCCCTGAAAGTCAGCCTGTACAATTGGATTCATATACAGATTGAGGCACCAGGATGTGTCGCATCCATTGGTTAAATCTGTAAATTTGATACAAACTGAAATAAAACTGTCCTCGAAGATGGTGTTGTTATTAATAAAAGTTACTTCTCCATTATTGGGACCCGAAGGAATTGTAAGAGACAATCCACTTGTAAATACGGTTCCACGGGCAGTTTGTGCATAAACGGATGCAGTCCATTTGGTTCCATAATCTGAATTGGAATAAGCACGTGGTGCACCAAAATCATATATCCAGGGCTGACCCAAAAATACGATGTCGTATGGCGAGCCACCATAGTAAATGTTTTTGGTTGGTTTAGATGAAGCCTGTATTTTGGATCCACCTGGTGCCGGATTAACGGTAGTGATGAAAATAAAACTGTCGTTGGATGCATCATCATCGGCTGCATCAATATAAATGGCAATTCTGTTTTTGCCCCATTTGCTCAATTGTAATCGCTGAAAAAATGTGATTTTTAATGAATCATTTGCCAGAATTTTAGTGGTTACTTTTTGAGTAACTACATTTCCTCCATTTACGGAATAACTCACTTTAAAATTATAGGCAGTATCTTTAAATAGATTTTTAACAGTAATGTCTATCGGATTGGTATAAGTTCCGGAACATACTGAACTGGCAATGGTAAATCCGGTTTTAACAGCTTTCAGATCTGAAGTTTGCTCATATACTCCGCGGTCCGATTGAGGTAAATTTCTTGTTACTCCGGAAAGGTCGTTTGGATTATTTGCATCCGTTACAACATCATTTTGAGTTTGCCATTTTAGACTGTGAAAATCATTGTTTGAAATATCCGCAAATTTAGGATCGAGCACGTTTTCTGTTGGACCTGAAATGCCAAATGATTTCCAATCGCTGAATGAAAAACCGGTGTTGGATTGCATGTACCATAATTCCTGTCCGTTGTTATAACCGTAATACGTATTGCTGTTCCAGTTATTAATATATGCTGTATCATTTATATCCATGGCAGCAAAAGTTGCAGAAATGGATTCTATGATGTAAAAAATATTTCCTGTATGAACCACATCTGTATGAAAATATGGAGATATAATTTCCGCATTATTGTCATACCATTTTCCGCTGGGAGCTTTACTGCCATCGCTATGTACCGTATTTTGAATAATATTGCATTTATAATTTCCTGACTGATTGGAATTTGCATAAATTCCAACAAATCCATCATGCCCAATATTTTTATATATCAGATTATTGCTAATTTGTATGTCTTCAAATTCCTGAGTAGCAATTGCAAACAAATAGCCTCCGTTATTGCCTGTTATGGTATTTCCGGAAATTGTATTGCCATGAATTTTAAATTCACCTTCATTCGGAAAAATGATAAATGCAGCCATATAAAACGAATTATTACTTACCGAATTTAAATTAAATTCAACAGTGCCATAATTCGGAGCCCATAGGCTATCTCCAAAAACAAAATAATTTTCTTCTGCGGCCAGATAACTGTTGATGAGCTTGTTCCCGTTAAAACTCAGGTCTGTGGATGCACGTAAATCCCATAGTGCAAGGGTGGTAACATTGGCATAGGATTGAACATTATCGGCAGAATTTCTGAGAATTTTTATTCTTGAATTATCTCGTAAAAAACCCATCCAAACATTGTTGTAAACCGCAAGATTCTTTACCGAATTGCTATCCAGGGTAAAAGGGTAGGAGCTGCTACCGCTATTTTTGGTTCCGTAAATTACCGTTAATTCTTTTACTCCATTGGATGCAGTGCAACCGGAATATGGCAAATCATGAATATAATTACCTTTAAATAAAGTACTTCTTCCGGTGCTATATGTATAAGTAGAAACCATTCCAAACAATTGTGAATTGCAGTTATTGCTGCTGCTGTTTGTTCTGGAAATATTATTGTTTACAAACTGGTTTCCATTGGAATTACTGTTAAAAATAGCGATATAATAAAAATTCTGAATGCTGTTATTATTAAAACTATTGTTATAAGCAGTAGTGGAAAATCCGGATGAAGCACCGATATAGGTGATACCCATCGCCGGACCGGGGTTTGAACTATTGGTAGTGCGGCAAATGTTATTGGTAATACTATTTCCGGTACCGGTTAGTGTTCCTGTTGCTGTAAAAAAATTAGAAGCAATCGGGGCAAATGCTATATAAGCACTACCATTGGTACTGCCGCTGGTGAAGCCTGAAAATTCGAGAATACAATTGTCAATGGAATTGTTATCGGAATTGTTATAAAACCGCACACAACTGGCCGCTGATGCATTGGTTCCTTTATTTCTGATGGTGAGATCCTGAATATAAAAATAATCGCCACCCTGAAATGAAATGGCTTCACCGCCATTGCCATATTCCAGGTACTTGGTGTTACCTTTTATAGTGATCGTTTTTGTTGCACTCATTCCTGCAATGGAAGGAAATTTCACCATACTGTCTTCAGTAAGATTGCTTTTTACATCAACAATAACGGATGCGCTTATTCCTGCGGTTATAGCCGGTCCACCGTCAGTTCTGCTCAATCCCTGTAACGAACGCCAGAAACTGTACCAGTTTTTGAAATTGGTGCTGCTTGCTGCAACGGAAGCATCAATGCTAACATTGCCCGACATTTGTGCGCGTGCAGGAAGGATAAAAGTGAGGAATAAAAAGGCGAAACAGGTGGCGTAGTGCAGATTTTTTTTCATAATTCTAATTTACTGGTAAGTGCCGATAATCGACGGAAAGCAAGTTAGAACTTTAAAAAGAGATAGGAAATAGTTTGGATTGTTTGTGCAGAATTTAGAGGGTGGAATGACAATTAATTGACAATTCCAAAGAGGCCATTTTTAGAGATATCCCAGGGTCTTGAGCATGCTTTTATAACTTTGTTCCTTGCTGAAAAGGCGAAAGAAATAATCGTTGTTTTCATCCCTGTCGATAATAACGTGTTTGGGGCTGGGTGTCAGGCAGTGTTGAATTCCTCCGTATCCGCCAATGCTTTCCTGGTATGCGCCTGTATGAAAAAATCCGATATATAAGGGATCCGCGGCATCGAATTTAGGAAGGTAAATCGCATTAACATGTTGTTCGGAATTGTAATAATCATCGCTGTCGCAGGTAATTCCACCTAATAAGACCCTTTCGTATTCTTCATCCCAACGGTTTACCGGCAACATGATGAATTTCTTGTTGATGGCCCAGGCATCCGGAAGTGTGGTCATGAAACTGCTGTCGATCATATTCCATTTTTCCCTGTCATTTTGCGGTTTTTGGTCCATTACGCTAAATACAGCTCCACCGGCTTCCCCCACAGTAAATGAACCAAATTCAGTGAATATATCCGGTTCGGGAATGTTATTCTCTGTACATACCTGTTTAATTTGAGATACGATTTCAGTTGCCATGTATTCATAATCGTATTCGAAGTTCAGCGAATTCTTAATGGGAAAGCCACCCCCGATATTCAGAGTATCCAGTTCCGGACATTCCTTCTTCAGTTCACAATATACTTTCAGACACTTGTGGAGTTCATTCCAATAGTAGGCAGTATCATAGATACCTGTATTGATAAAGAAGTGAAGCATCTTCAGTTTCACATTCTTATTGTTCTTCATGCGCTTGCGGTAAAAGGGAAGAATGTCTTTATATCCGATACCCAATCGGCTGGTATAAAACTCGAACTTGGGTTCTTCTTCCGATGCAATGCGAATTCCGCAGGTGAAAGGAACATTGATTTGTGCTTCCAGATCATCCAGTTCATGATAATTATCGAGTACGGAAATAATATTGTTCCACCCTGAATTTACCAGATTGGCAATGTTCTCTACATATTGGTCTCGTTTAAATCCATTACATACAACAAACTTGTTCTTGTCTATTTTGCCTTGTTCAAACAGACTTTCCACTATGTTTATATCAAAGGCCGATGAGGTCTCTATATGTACATTGTTCTCCAGTACTTCATCCAGAACATAATGGAAATGATTGCTTTTGGTACAGTAACAATAGTAATACTTACCCTGATAATCGGCCTTGGCAATTGCTACATTGAACCAGGTTCTTGCCTTCTGTATGTTCTCAGAAATCTTGGGCAGATAGGTAAACTTCAATGGAGTTCCGTACTGATGGACCAGCTCCATTAGGGGTATCCCATGAAATACCAATTCCTGATTATCATCCAATCGGAACTCTTCCTGTGGGAAGTAAAAGGTTTGGTTAATCAGGTCAACGTACTTGTTTTTCATCGATGTAAGTGAGTCGGATAGATAATTTTATGCAAAAGTAAGTGAGATAGAGTAATGTTACCTTGACTAACCTATGCTTTTTGTATTTTTGGGTATCAATTATCCCTTTTATGTACAAATTGTAAAGAAGAAAATTTGCGAACTGCAGATATCTTACAAAGAATTCCAAGGTTTTCAGGATAGGAAAGGTGTTTCGGGAAAAGTACTTTAAACCTTGAAAATTGAGGTAAGAACTACCTAATTTCGCGCAACCTTTTAAACACCAGAATTACATGTCAAAAGTGAGTATCATAGGCGCAGGAAACGTTGGCGCCAGTTGCGCAGAATACATTGCGCTCAAAGATTTTGCATCTGAAGTTGTATTGCTCGATATCAAAGAAAATTTTGCAGAAGGCAAAGCACTGGATTTGATGCAAACTGCGACTACCAACATTTTTAATACCCGGATTAGCGGTTCCACCGCCGATTACAGTAAAACTGCCGGCAGCGATGTGGTGGTAATTACCAGCGGTATTCCGCGTAAACCCGGTATGACCCGCGAGGAGCTCATCGGTGTTAACGCCGGAATAGTGAAAGGGGTTTGTGAAAATGTATTGCAACATTCTCCCAATGCTATCATTATAGTGGTGAGCAATCCTATGGATACCATGACTTATCTGGCATTAAAAGCAACCGGATTGCCCAAAAACAGGATTATTGGCATGGGCGGTATTCTGGATTCCAGCCGTTTCAAACATTACCTGAGTGCTGCACTTCAAAGTCCTGCAAGCGATGTAAATGGAATGGTGATTGGAGGACATGGAGATACCACCATGATTCCTTTGACCAGACTTGCCTCGTATAACGGAGCGCCAGTTTCAGCGTTTTTGAACGATGAAGCATTGAATAAAGTTAAAGCGGATACCATGGTTGGTGGAGCTACATTAACCGGAATGTTGGGTACAAGTGCTTGGTACGCTCCCGGAGCTTCTGTAGCAGTTTTGGTGCAGAGCATCATTTGTGATCAGAAAAAACTATTCCCATGTTGTGTATACCTGGATGGGGAGTATGGTCAGAGCGACATTTGTATTGGAGTTCCTGTGGTAATTGGTAAAAATGGCTGGGAGAAAATTGTTTCTTTGGAACTAAATGATGCCGAAAAAACAGAATTCGCTAAAAGTGCGGATGCTGTGCGCAGCATGAACAACGTATTGGGCCAGGTAACTGCCTGAATAATAATTTAAACTATCTGAAGGCGACATCTGTCGCCTTTTTTGTTATACTGGCATGTACCACTATATTTTTGCATCCTCTTGAAATTTACCCGGGGAATATGGATGATGCTGGTGGCAAGTTTTTCATTCGGCATCATGAATGTCTCTGTCAAGATGCTGCCCGGAATGCCGGTACCGGAAATCGTGTTTTTCAGATCCATAGTTCAGATCATCATTGGTTACATCACCATTCTTAAGCTTGGGGTGAGTCCGTTTGGACGCAACAAACGCCTTTTATTGCAAAGAGGTTTGGCGGGCTCTTTAGGGCTGTTGTGTTATTTCTATACTTTGCAACATATGCCTTTGGGCAACGCTATAGTCATTCATTACCTGGCTCCGGTGTTAACCACCATTTTGGCAATTTGGATGGCAGGGGAAAAAGTAATTCCGTTGCAATGGCTGTTTTTCGGAGTAACGTTTACGGGAGTAGTTATTGTTAACGGTGCGGGTTTTCAGGTTCCGTTGATACCCATGATTGCCGGTTTTGGAGGTGCGTTTTTCTCGGCATTGGCATACAATACCATTAAAAAGTTAAAGGGGGTGGAAGACCCGAATGTAGTGGTACTTTATTTCCCATTAATCAGCATACCCATTTCACTATCCTATTTTTTGTTTAAACCCGGAGAGTGGGTATGGCCGCCATTTGGCATGGATTGGATTTGGATATTGGTAACAGGAGTGAGCACCCAGATTGGACAATTTTTTATGACACGCGCGTATCAGGAAGATCTGGCCAGCAGGGTTTCGGCGGTGAGTTACACGGGAATTTTGTGGGGGGCAGGTGCCGGGTTGTTAGTGTTTCAGGAGCATTATAATGTTTTGCAATTTCTGGGAATGGCGCTGGTTATAGTGGGTGTAATTTTAAACATCAACGCACAAAAAGTAAAAGACTTTTTTGCTCCCGGTGAGGAATAGATATGTCGTTGTAAACTACATATTATGTAAGTTTTGGAAATATAAATAGTAATAAATAAATTTTTCCCGTTAATCCAAAGTTTCAGTTTTAATTAATGGTATTTAAATGTTTTATGAACTTGGAAATTAATTAAAGTTTTTACAATGGAAACTCATCTCGCAAATTTGTACTCTTTCGAATCAACTCATTTTGTTTGTACAGTTGGTGGTTTCGATACCATTGTTGTTTTATTATCCCTATACTATCTTTCATAAATAATCGAAAATAGGAGCCTGATTTTTGATTGCTTAAAGAGTCTATTTCATAGCAAAAAACGCGATTGTATTTTTCCCCTTTTACATTTAAATTTTCAATTATTCCCTGAGGACGAAAATGATTGACAGTACTATCGCTATTCGTGGTAAACCGCTGAAAAAATGTATTTTCAAAAATATTTCGAGGAAAATCAAAAACGATACTGTTTCTCACAATATCCATATAACTGATTTGTTCATTTAAAAAATTACCAAAGACCATTCTATACATTCTGAATGTAGAATTGGAATGAGAATTACCAATGAATTGATCGCGACGAATAACATCAAATACGTATGTACTATCTATTCTGTTGGTAAAACTATCAGAATAAATCCAGTACGAACCAATGTCAAAGGCATAGTTTGAAAGTTGTTGGTTTATTTGAATTATAGAAGAGTTGTCTGGTTCTTTTTGGCAATCTGAGAAAAGTAGAATAATCCAGAGAAGTCTTAAAGGATGTTTCATTTTTCTTAAAAACTACTCCCAATTCCTCCAACCTTTTGTATTTTCAAATACTTCCGATAAAATTTCTTCTTCAGATTTGTCAAATTCTTTTTTTCTTCTCGGCATCACCATTGCAGCAGTTTTGAATGCTGCATCCAGCTTATAGGTGGTGAATCCGCTGGCTCCGCCCCATGCGAAATCCGGTATAAATTGCCTTGGAAATCCGCTTCCAAAAATATTTGCAGCCACACCGACCACAGTGCCGGTGTTAAACATAGTATTAATGCCGCATTTGCTGTGATCGCCCATAATTAATCCGCAAAATTGTTGTCCGCTTTTTTCGAATTTACCGCTGGAATAATTCCACACTTTTACTTCGTCATATGTATTTTTTAAATTGCTGCAATTGGTATCTGCACCAATGTTGCACCATTCGCCAATTACTGCATTGCCCAAAAAACCATCATGCCCTTTGTTGGAATAACCCTGAACCTGGATATTGTTTACTTCTCCACCAATAACGGAATATGGTCCGAGGGCCGTGGCTCCGTAAACTTTGGCGCCCAGTTTTATTACTGATCCTTCCATCATGGCAAATGGACCTCGGATGAGACTGCCTTCCATGACTTCGCAATTTTTACCAATGTAAATAGGACCAGTAGTGGCATTTAACACCGCGCATTCCACTTTAGCTCCGGAATCAATATAAACCGGATAAGAGCCAAAAATGCGATTGGTTTCACTGGCAGTTTGCGGTTGAATATCTCCATCCATTCGCACCAGATCCAAAGGGATTTCTTGTTGCAGCAACCTGAATATATCAAATGGCCTTTGAATCCATGTCACTTCAAAACCAATTTCGGTTTCAGTAGCATTTTCACCCGGCATTTCTGCAATTAAAGTACCCTGATACACCAGTTTATTTCCGGCTTGCATGCGTTGAATAGCGGCCAACAATGCAGGGTTGGGTAACAACCTGCCGTTAATCCGAAAATGCGGATTTACCACTGCACTGAATTTGGAATTTAAATAAGCTGCACTTTCGAATCCAAAATCAGAAGCGCGTAAATCGCGTTTCCATTTTTCGGCAATGGTAAAAATCCCGCAGCGCAGATCAGCAGCTGGCCTGGTTAATGTCAGGGGGTATAAATCGCTGATTTTATTATCGTCGAAAAAGGAGAGGATCATGCGCTTCGAAATTAAGTGAATTGGAGAATTTTCATGCAACAATTGATCTTAGGAAGTAAATTGCGCCAATGCTGCTTTCTGCGTGGGGGATAGCCCTTTTTTCTGCAATATTTATGGGTTTTTCAGGTGTTTTCCTCGTGGTAATTGCAATTAGTTATTATGTGGATTACAAAAAAAACAAACGCTATTACACAGATGTTTTGGTGTTTTGGAGTATTTTGCTCTGTGGGGCGGCCATCATTTATGTGATATTTAATGCCATTCTGAACGTAAATATTTTGGGTTGGTTTCTGATAGGAGCCTGGTTAATGTGGGTTTCATACCGATTGGGATTTTCAGATAAATCCGGGGATTAGAAAAGTATAGCGCAAAAAAAAGCCGCCCGAATGAGCGGCTTTCCATTATTAAATTTTATTATGCTTCTTCTGTTGTGGCTGGAGCTTCTGCAGCGGGTGCAGCAGGTGCGGCGGCTTTTTTGCCATAACGCTTCATGAACTTGTCAATACGTCCTGCGGTATCAATCAAATTCTGCTTACCGGTATAAAACGGGTGCGATTTGGAAGAAATTTCCAGCTTAAAAAGCGGATACTCATTTCCATCTTCCCATTTGATAGTTTCCTTGGTATCCACACAGCTATGCGTTAAAAACGCATAATCACAGCTCATGTCTTTAAACACTACTTTGCGGAAAGTCTTTGGATGTATATCTGGTTTCATTACTAAATGCTCAATTTTCGGGCTGCAAAGATAAAATTCTTTTTTATTTTTTCAAAGAAGAATATGAACAAATCTAATCGCCCAGGCCGGAAACGTCTATTTCTCCTCCGTTATTGGTGTTATCCCCATCTTCATTGCAAGCGTTCAATATATCACTCACCCGAATCGGGGCGTCGGGCCAGTCCGTGGATAATCCCAGTGATTTGATTTTCATACAATCCTGCATAAACATGCCATAAATGGGTAATGCCATCATCGCACCCTGGCCATACCAGCCATTGCGTATTCTCACACTTGGATCATCGGCCCCAACCCAGGTGGCACAAACGAGATTCTTTGTAACGCCAACGAACCATCCATCTGCACTGCCTTGTGTAGTACCGGTTTTACCGCCGTAAGCACCACTCAGTCCATATTTCCCTTTCAATCCACCTGCGGTACCAAAATCAACCACTCCGGTAAGCATTTTAAACATCAAATAGGCTTTTTCCTCGCTCAATACCTGATCGTGTCGGGTGGCCTGAAATTCTGCGAGAATATTGCCCTTTTTATCCTCTATTCGGGTAATAAAGGTGGGTTCTACCCAAAGTCCTTTATTTACAAAAGCTGTATAGGCACTGGCCATTTCATAGGGGCTTAGTTCAACTGCACCTAAACAAATGGAAGGAACGGGCAGGATTCGGTTTTTTTCAATTCCAACGCGTTCCGCAAATTTCACCACCATTTGAGGACCTTCATCACCAAGGGTTTTCATTACCTGTGCAGTTATATAATTATCGGAAAGCGCCAAACCTTTAGCCATGGTCCATTCCCCGCCACTTCCGTTGTCATTTCTGGGTGTCCAGGTACCTCCGGGAATTTTGAAGGTCACAGGTTCCCTTGGGAATTTCTGGCAAGGAGGAATTTTATTAATGTCCATAGCAGTTGCGTAAACCAATGGTTTAAAGGTAGATCCGACCTGCCGCCTAGAGTATTTGTTTACATGGTCGAACTTGAAATATTTGTGGTTGATTCCGCCAACCCAGGCTTTAATAAATCCTGTTTCCGGCTCTACAGCAACAAATCCCGCATGAAGCAACTTTTTGATATACTTCATACTGTCATAAGGGCTCATGAAGGTATCGCGTTCTCCATTCCAACTGAAGACAGTCATTTTCACCGGTTTTTTTAACTCGGCTAAAATGCGTTTCTGATCGGGGCCAAATTTTTCCTGTAACTCTTTATATCTGTCCGTTCTCTTGATGGCATTCTCAATAAAATCGGGAATAACCTGCCAGTTTAGCGTTCTCCACGGATCCTGTTTGCCCCAGCCCTGATTAAATACTTTTTGCATCTCTTTCATATGCTTCTTTACCGCCATTTCTGCATTGTGCTGCATTTTACTGTTAATGGTGGTATAAATCTTCAATCCGCTGCGGTATAGGTTATATCCATTGTCTTTACACCAGTCTTTCAGGTATTCAGCAAGCTGGTCTCTGAAATACAGCGCCTCGCCATCGCCTTCTGCACTAATATAATCCAGTTTTATGGGAGTCTCCTTTAATTTCAGAAATTCCTCTTCTGTAATTTTATCGTATTTCTTCATTTGCTGAAGCACTATGTTTCTTCGCTTCATGCTTCTATCCGGATTGAGTTTGGGATTGAATGCAGAGTTGGCTTTCAGCATTCCAATGAGCACTGCAGATTCTTCCAGTTTCAAATCTTTGGGCTTTTTATTGAAAAACTCCTTGCTCGCTGCTTCAATTCCAAAGGAAACACCACTAAATGGGACGGTATTGAGATACATGGTAATTATCTCATCTTTGGTATACCGGCGTTCCAATCGAATGGCAATAATCCATTCCTTGCACTTTTGCATTACCCTGCCAAGTTTGGTTTTGGGCTTTTCATAAATACTGAATAGATTTTTAGCCAATTGCTGGCTGATAGTGCTTGCTCCTCCGTCTTTTCCCAACATGGCCAGTGCTCTGGCTGTGCCACGAACATCGATACCCGAGTGTTTTTCGAATCGTATGTCTTCTGTAGCTATCAGGCAATCGTATACGCTTTGTGCAATCTCCTCATGGCGCACGTTGGTGCGGTTTTCCATGAAATACTTGCCAAGTACCTCTCCATCTTCGCTATATATTTCGCTACTGAGTGCACTACTTGGATTCTCCAGTTCTTTGATATCCGGAAGATCTCCAAACAATCCAAAACTCACTAACAGAAAAAACAGGAACGAGAGTACAACTCCACCGCCAAGCGCTTTCCAGAATCTGGGAATCATCCGGAAATTAGAATTCTTACCTGCCTTGGCCATTATTTTTTATCCGTTTTGAAAAAATCCATATAGCTGCTTATTCTGCCGTTTTGTGAAAGTGTAACAAAATTGGTTTTGCTAATCCACGCAAGTTCATATTCAAACAAGCCTTTAGAAGCAAAGAAATCGGCTTTGCCCATTAACATTTTCATATATCCCTGAGCCACTTCCGGTTTGCTGAAATTGGCAACGCTTAAATAATTCGTGCTTCCAATATTTACTACAATACCCACTTCCAAATTCTCAAATACAAAATTCTCTTTGTTAAAATCATTCAAACCCGCACGGAGTAAATTACTATTTGCGCCTTTAGGATAAACCAATAAAAAGGTTAATTCTTCTTTGCCATCCCAACCTTTCCATAACTCCCCGCCTGCATTTCCTGAATCCACAGTAGACACGGCTCCCCTTTGAATTTTGTCGTATGCATCTAAGGTGGCTCTTGCGCGTTCCGCAACATCCAAATCAGGATAATCACTCAGAATTTGCTCAAGGGCATTCATTCCATCTTTTACATCCCCTTTTTTAATCAGACAAAGTGCATACAGATAATCGAATTTGGGTTGAAGGTTATTGCCCGCAAACTTCCTGTCTGCTTCTTGTTTGATGCTTATTGCTTCAGTGAAATTATCTTTCAGATATGCTGCATACATATTTTCGTAAATAACTTCTATCTCGCGCTTCTCCATCCCGGGTCCTTTGTTGCCGTCATTTTTCGCGGCATTGGGGTTGTCCAACAACTTCAAATAAATACTTTCAGGGAATTCGCTTTCCAACAGACCTCTGTATTTTTCGTAATCTTTTGCTTGGTTATCGGATTTGGCAATTTTTGCCAGTTCATAATATACCTGCGCTTTATATTTTGTATTGGGATAGCGCTTTAAAAGTTGCTCGTAATAAAAAATGGCTTGTTTTTTTTCACCAAAACTATTTTGATAAATTCCGGCAACAGCGAAAAAAGATTCTTCAATTTTTGCTTCTGATTCCTTTTGTGCCGAGGCAGTCATTGGAATATCCCTGTAATACTTTTTTCGGTCGGCAGGAATAGGGCCCCTGGCCGTATCTTCCTGCTCTACAGTATCATTATCGCTTTGGTTGTTTATTTCTGAACTGTTGGATTTTTTGCTGTTGATACGCCAATAATCCCGGTTTGTTCGGGCACCCCAGTTATTTTGAAAATCCTGAATGCCACGGTTGCGACTATTCATATTATAAAAAGGGAAGGAGCCCATATTTTGCTGGGCGTTGATACCGGGAATTATGGGATCCGGATTTGTACCGGGGTTGGAAGGTTTGGTTCCACTATTATTCTGGGCTTTTTTCTTTTCCAGTTCAATCAATCTGTCTATAGTCTTCTCCCTAAGTACAGGATCCTTTGCCAGCCTCAGGAGTGAATCCTGCCTTTTAATGGTTATCAGGTGCCGCAGGAGGTCGGTGAGCATGAGACTTTTCTTCGAAATGGTGGCGAAATCAGGATGCTTTTCATCTAGAAAATTATTCGCACTGTCATAATAAAGGCCTGCTCTTTCAAAATCGCGATGCTCGTAATAATAATCTCCCAGGGCAAGGTAGGAAGTAGTGGTCTGTGCTTTGTCTGCCGGGCTGTTGCGAACGGACAGGTTTAAATATTGTAAGCCCCTGATATCCTGTCTGGCGCGCAACTCATTCCGCCCCATGCGATAATAAATCTGTCCAAAGTATTCGATATTTTTATCGTCCTTCAACATTTTACGTAAAAGCTGGTTGGCTTTTGCATAATCGTGTTTTTGCAATGAAAGAATTTCAACCTGATTAATTCGGGAATGAAATGCCATTTCATAAGGTGGATTCATTCTCACGACTTTAGAAAAATGATTTTCGGCAGAATCGAATTTCTCCAGTTTTTGATATGCCTGTCCCAATGCAAAATGCAAGCGATATTTCTCCATTTTGCCCTTGATACCTTTCAGGCATAGTTCCATATGCTTTACTGCCTGAGAGGGTTTGTTGTTTTTGAGATAAATAGCCCCCAAACATTTGTTGAGCATAGGAGTGAGTTTGGATGGGAATTCCTTATCGCTTTTTAGCGATACAACCAGGTCTTCTGCCTCATGAAGTTTACCCTGAAACATAAGGCATTGGAAAATCCATAGCCTGGCATCGTATTTTACCATCGGGTCCTTGAAGGTAGAATTCACATATTCAAAAATTTCGTTGGCGGCGATAAAATCGCCTTTCATGAAATAAGCTTTACCTATAAGAAGATAAGCATCATCCACCCAACGGCTTTTTGGATGCTTGTCTATCATGGTACTGGCTTTTTTAACGACTTCGTCCATTGCACCCAGATTTGCCTTCAGGCTTTCCGGTGAACCATAATTAAATAAAGAAATAAAAGTGCGGTAATCGTCGGGGTTAGATTCTCTGATACCCTGTACCGTAAGCTGCCATTTCTGATCGGCGTTAAAGTAAATATTGTAATGTGCATTGGTATTGTGCCATTGCCTGCTAAGCCAGCTGTCGCTGTTTTTACATGCCCCAAAACCCAATAAAAAAAAGAGCCCTACAGCGCAGTTGCGGAAAGTAAACATTCTATAAATCTTAGATAAAAACGGTATTTTCGTTGTTTTATTACCCAATGTCAAAAGGTCGCAAAATTATTGCCAAATTACGTAATAAATACCGCCTGGTATTAATAAATGATTCTTCCTTTGCTGAGGCCTTTTCTATAAGATTAACACCGATGAATGTGGTGATGTTGTTCAGCACTTTTTTTATTTTGTTTACCCTGATCATTTTTTTATTGATTGCGTATACACCAATGAGACAGCTGGTTCCGGGATATGGCAAAAGCACTGATAATACAGCCTGGATGGAAATGAATCAAAAGGTAGAAGACTTACAAAGACAAATTAATGATCATTCTTTGAAGGAAGATGCCATTCAAAAAATATTATCAGAAAACGAAGAAAATCTGGATACTGTTTCAGCGAAAAAACCCCAGCAGGCCAAGTAATTGCGCCGAAATCCTCGCTTAAATATCTTTTACTTAGTAACAAAATATACACACACAAATTCCGTTTTGTTCTATATTTGTGTAAATTATGTTTTCTGCCGCGGATAAATTGAAAAGAGGAAAGAAGGAAACTGCTGTAAGCAATAACCTGTTAAACATTATTGGAACGGAGACAAAACTTCACGGAGATTTGGAATCGGTTGGTGATATTAGAGTGGATGGCATTATTGAAGGCCGTGTAACTGTAAAACAGCGTTTGGTGTTGGGAGAAGGCGGGATCGTAAAAGGAGATATTGAAGCAAATGAAGCTATTATTTCAGGTTTGTTACAAGGAAATATTAAAGTGGAACAAATGCTGGTTTTAAAGTCTTCAGCTAAAATAGAAGGAGATATTTCCACGGATAAAATTATTATTGAGAGTGGGGCGCAGTTCAACGGGAGATGTTCCATGAACATGCTTTTACCTTCCATACCCCAAAAAGAAAGTGGCACAGTATCCAAAGCCAAAGGGCAAACTGACTAATTCGGGCTTTGCAGCCTACATGAACATGGGATTTACCATGTTAATAACCATATTGGTTTGTGTTTTGGGTGGCATTTATGCGGATAAAGCCATTGCCTGGAAATTCCCATTATTTACTGTAATCGGCAGTCTCATTGGGGTTTTTGGCGCTATCTACGCGGTCATTCGCAAGTTGTAGTTCTGCCCAATTTGTACTTCTTTTGCAGCCCCATGTTTCAGGGTTACACAAACAAGTTATTGTTGATTACTTCCATACTGATAATTATCAGTGGTATTGCAGATGCCGCGCATTGGGTTTCCATTCCCGATTATACCTGGGCCGGTTTGCTGTATCTGGCACTCCTTACTTATGGCATACATCGCTTTGTTAAGGGATCAGGAGCCAATCCCAATGCGGCAGTTCGCCGATTAATGATTGCGAGTATTCTTCGACTTTTCGGAGCTTTGATATTCCTTTTAATAACCTTGATCAATACGCGTCCGGTTAACAAGATTTTTCTCGGTTTTTATTGTGCATATTTTTGTGTTTTCCTTCTATTTGAAATTTCACAATTGCGTACTAACTTGCGCCCCGATTCAGAACCAAGGCCAAAAAACGAAAATGCCTGATTTTACAAGTACTTTCAAAAGCTCGCCCCTCTCAAAAATTTTGTTGTTAACAGCATTTTGCGCTTTTTTCAACCTAAATATTCTCAGAGCATCCCATGAAGGTCATGAGGATAAAGGCGCGACTCATACAAAAACAGAAGTTAGCAACGAACATGAAATTGCGGGAGTAACCGATGAACCTGAAAAGCCAATTGGCAAACAGGTGAGCGATATGATACTCGGGCATATCGGGGATAACCATTATTGGGATGCATTCGGGCATTATGTATTGCTTCCGCTTCCATGTATTGTATATACCGAAAGTCAGGGTTTACAGTTTTTTATGTCTTCGCAATTCCACCATGGCGAACATGCATACAATGGCATGAAACTGGTGAATATGGGCGCAAAAATTGTATGGGAAGATGCTGCTAAAACAGAAAAGATTTACGATTTCAGTATCACCAAAGTAGCAGCTACCGTAATATTGGGTTCCATTGTATTATTGGTAATATTTATAGGTGTTGCCAGAACTTACAAGAAAAGAGCAGGAATGGCTCCAAAAGGATTTCAAAACCTGATTGAGTCACTTTTTATATTTATGCGCGATGGTGTAATCAAATCTTCAGTAGGGCCGCGATATAAGCAGTTTATGCCTTTGCTGATGACCATCTTCTGGTTTATTTTTATTGTGAACCTGATGGGAAATATTCCATTTTTCCCGGGTGGTGCTAATGCTACCGGAAACATTGCTATTCCTTTGGTAATGGCTCTGGTTGTATTGCTTTATGTTTCAGTGAATGCGAATAAAAATTACTGGAAACATATATTCTTACCTGACGTACCGGTTGGATTGTACATCCTTTTAATACCCATTGAAATTCTCGGATTTTTCCTTCGTCCATTCGTATTGATGCTTCGTTTGTTTGCAAATATTACAGCCGGACATATCATCATTCTTGGTTTCTTTTCTCTGATCTTTATTTTCGGTTCCATGAAAGAAGCAGTCGGTTATTCGGTTGCACCTGCATCGGTGGCATTTACTATATTTATGGGAATGCTGGAGTTGCTGGTTTCATTTCTGCAGGCATTTGTATTTACCCTTCTTAGCTCTTTATATATTGGAATGGCCATAGAAGAACATGGCCACGAACACGCAACAGAAAAACACTAAAACAAAAAAATAAATAAACTAAAACTATGAGTTTCATGATGATCCTTCAAGACGCAGTTAACGCAGCTGCTGCGAACTACAGTAAAATGGGTGCCGCTATAGGTGCCGGTTTAGCGGCAATTGGTGCCGGTATCGGTATCGGCCGTATCGGTGGCAGCGCTATGGAAAGTATTGCACGTCAGCCGGAATCACTGGGTGATATCCGCTCAAACATGATCGTAGCTGCAGCACTTGTTGAAGGTGCGGTATTCTTCGCTATCGTTGTTTGTCTGTTGATCCTTTTCCTCTAATAGAAAATACAGGAATTACTCCGTTTCAAAGGGAACGGAGTAATTCCAATTTAAAAAACAAAAAATGCTGAATATGATCTTAATCGAATTGCCACCACTGGTAAATCCGGAACTGGGACTAATCTTCTGGATGACATTGTCATTTGTACTGGTGCTTGTAATACTCAGAAAATACGCGTGGAAGCCAATTATGGCATCTTTGCAGGACAGGGAAGAAACCATTGAAAAGAGCCTTCAGGAAGCTGAAAACGCGCGCAGTGAAATGGCCAGACTTACCAGTCAGAATGAGCAATTGCTTGCAGAAGCCCGCGTAGAAAGGGAGAAGATTTTGAATGAAGCCAGACAAATGAAGGAAAAAATTGTTGGTGAAGCAAAATCGGCTGCAGACGATGAAGCAAAGAAATTAATTGCCAGAGCTAATGATGAAATTAACAAACAGAAATTAGCTGCAATTGATGAATTGAAGAAAGAAGTTGCAGGTTATTCCATAGCAATTGCGGAAAAGCTGGTTCAAAAGCAACTTGATAATAAAGGTGCGCAGCAGGAGCTTATTGCAACGCAACTGAAAGAGCTCACCAAAACCCAAAGTGTAGCAGGATAATCTATAATTATGTCAGAGTCAAAAATCGCTTCCAGATATGCCAAGTCGCTCTACGACAAGGCTGCAGATACCGGAGATTTGGAATCCGTAGCATCGGATATTAAAAATCTAAACCTGATTTCCCATTCCAACCGGGATTTTAACAGATTTTTAAATAGTCCTTTGATCTCCAGAGAAACGAAGAAAGCAACTTTGGCAAAGATTTTTGCTTCGTTCAACAAAGAAACCATCAACCTGTTCAACCTGATGGCAGATAAAAGCAGAGAAAATCTGATTGCTTTTGTAGGACAGGAATTTACCAAAATATATAACCAAAACCACGGAATAACCATAGCTGTAGTGACCAGTGCAACGGAACTGGATAAGGACAGCCTGGAAAAGGTGGAAAATTATGTACGCTCCAAAACGGGAGCCAAAAAGGTGGAAATAACCACCGAAACAGATCCTTCTTTAATTGGCGGCATGACTATCATGTTTGAAGGAAAGATATACGACAGCAGTGTATCCGGCCAAATCAATAAAATCAAAACAGAACTCAACATAGCATAACAATCATATATGTCACAAATAAGGCCAGATGAAGTTTCAAGCATTTTAAGGGAACAGATTTCCGGATTTAGCGCAGCAGCTGAACTTGAAGAAGTAGGTACCGTACTCCAGGTGGGTGACGGTATTGCCCGTATTTACGGTTTATTCAGCGTTCAAAGTGGAGAGCTGATAGAATTCGATAACGGGGTTCGCGCAGTGGTGCTTAACCTGGAAGAAGATAACGTTGGTGTCGTACTTATGGGTAACAGCACCTCCATCAAAGAAGGAGATAAAGTAAAACGTACCGGTAAAATTGCCAGTATTAACGTAGGTGAAGGCATGCTCGGAAGGGTAGTAAATACACTTGGCGAACCGATTGATGGCAAAGGTCCGATTACGGGTGAATTGCTGGATATGCCATTGGAGCGAAAAGCTCCGGGTGTTTTGTTCCGCGAACCTGTTAAAGAACCACTTCAAACCGGAATTAAAGCGATTGACGCTATGATTCCAATTGGAAGAGGTCAGCGTGAGTTGATTATTGGAGACCGCCAAACAGGTAAAACTGCTATTGCGATTGATACCATTATCAACCAAAAAGAATATTTCGAAAAAGGCAAACCGGTTTACTGCATTTACGTTGCTATAGGACAAAAAGAATCCACAGTAAAACAGGTTGTTAAAGCATTGGAAGACAATGGAGCAATGGCGTATACTGTGGTAGTTTCTGCTGCCGCTTCTGCTCCTGCACCATTGCAATTTTATGCTCCAATGGCCGGTTGTGCAATAGGTGAGTTTTTCCGTGATCAGGGATTGCCTGCATTGGTAATTTACGATGATTTATCGAAACAGGCTGTTGCTTATCGTGAAGTTTCCCTTTTGCTCCGTCGTCCTCCGGGACGTGAAGCATATCCGGGGGATGTGTTTTATCTGCACAGCCGTTTATTGGAAAGGGCTTGCAAACTGAATGCGAATACAGAAATTACCAGCCAGATGAATGATTTGCCTGTTAGTCTGAAAGGCAGGGTAAAAGGTGGAGGATCATTAACTGCCTTGCCAATTATTGAAACTCAGGCGGGTGATGTATCTGCGTATATTCCAACTAACGTAATCTCTATTACCGACGGGCAGATATTTCTGGAATCCAACCTTTTCAACTCCGGTGTGAGACCAGCGATTAACGTTGGTATTTCCGTGAGTCGAGTGGGTGGTAATGCTCAAATTAAATCCATGAAAAAAGTTGCAGGTACTTTGAAACTTGACCAGGCGCAATACCGCGAACTGGAAGCATTTGCAAAATTCGGATCTGACCTGGATGCCGCAACCAAATCTGTATTGGATAAGGGTGCGAGAAATGTGCAGTTGTTGAAACAGCCTCAGTTTAGCCCGGTAAGCGTTGAAAAACAGGTTGCCATTATTTATCTGGGTTCTGCCAATGCATTGCGCGAAATTCCGGTAAATAAAATCCGTGAATTCGAAACCGAATTTTTGGAGCATATGGAAAGCAAGCACAAAGATATTTTGGAGAAAATTGCAGCAGGCAAAATAGACGATGAAATTACAGGTGCATTAATTGCTGCCGGTAAAGAAGTTGGAAAAAACTATACTGCCTGATAGCTAAAACGGATCCATGGCGAATCAAAAAGAAATACGCGGAAGAATAGCTTCCACCATAAGCACCCAGCAAATTACCAAGGCAATGAAGTTGGTAAGTGCTACCAAGCTTCGAAGGGCAGGTGAGGGAATCATGAGAATGCGTCCGTATGCCCAAAAACTTCAGGGTATTATGGCCAATTTGCAGGATAGCGTTGATGACGACAGGTTGGTTGGGTATTTCAAAGAAAGAGAAGTAAAAAAAGTATTAATAGTTGCAATAAGCAGCGATCGTGGACTTTGCGGGGCATTTAATGCCAATGTAGTAAAAAGAACCAGAGCAATTATTGACAGCAAATATGCCGATGCCAAAAAAGCGGGAAATGTTACCATTTTGGTAATAGGTAAAAAGGCTGGAGAATTATTGAAAAAGCAAGGTTATAAGGTAGATACAACCTATGTAACGCTGTTGCAGGGATTGGATTCCGATAGTGCTTTTGCAGCAGCTGAAGAGATATTGAATTCCTATTCCACCCATCAATATGACCGCATTGAAATTGTATTTAACCAATTTAAGAATGCAGCAACTCAAATACTGAAAAATGAAGTGTGGTTGCCCATTTTGCGGGAAGATCTGGTAAAAGGCAAAAAAGGTAAATCACAAAATAACGATTATCTTTTTGAACCCGGTAAAATAGAAATCCTTCAGGATTTGATTCCAAGATCTTTAAAAACGCAGTTTTACAGAGCCATGTTAGATTCTTTGGCTTCGGAACACGGCGCCAGAATGGTTGCAATGGATAAAGCCACAGAAAATGCGGGTGATTTGCTCAAAGCCCTGCGATTGGCATATAACCAGGCACGTCAGGCTGCTATTACCAATGAAATTTCTGAAATTGTTGGTGGTGCAGCTGCTTTGGAAGGCTAGAATTTTAAGAAACAATAATTTTAAAAAACACCCATTGGGTGTTTTTTTTATGTAAAATTGTAATGAAACATGCGTTTAACTTATATATTTATTTTATTGTTTTTTGCTTGTAATTGTGGTGCTGTAGCCCAAACCACACCTGATACATTAATATTTACCAACCAGGCAGAAAATGAGAATATTCAAAAGGTACTGAACAAATCCAAATTTGATACGTTCGCACTGTACTACCTTGCGGGGAACGCAGACACAACAGGCTTTGCACAGCATAGAGTTTATTTGGAAAATTTTGTATCCAATCAACGTAAAAAATACGGAACATTTAGAAAACCGAAATATGTCAAAAAATTGCTTGAAAATGTACATGCATATTTTTTAAAACAATACGAATTAAATGTTCCTTTTTATCGCATTTTTCAGGATGGGCATTACAACTGCCTCACCAGTTGTGCATTATATGTGCTGGTGTTCGATAAACTTGGTATTCCTTATCAACTGAAAGAATTACCTACCCATATTTATTTAACAGTAAAAATTGGAGATAAATTTGAAGACATTGAAACCACCATTCCGGCAGATTTACAGCATATCAAGAAATCAGATAAAGAAAAATATGTAAATGATTTGGTGGCCAATAAAATTGTGAGTCAAAAAGAACTGGAAGAAAAAGGTATACCCAAAGTTTTTGATGAACATTTTTACGAGAGTACGGATATTGATATTGTGCAGATGTGTGGTTTGGCCTACAACAACCTGGCTGCGGATTTTACAGATTCTTCGCGCTTTTTCAAAGCACTTGATCAATTGCTGATTTCCCGTAATTTATACAGAAGAAACGAAGTGAACCTTTTTGCAGGGTCCATTCTCAATATGTTGGGTAACAATACCAGCAAATATGGCCAATTTGAGGTAATGAAGTATGCCATCATATTTTCAGATTTAACGGATAATGATATATTGGCTCAGGCATTGATATACTTCGGGAATAATACACTGTTCAGAAAAAATGAGGCAGATAGTTTTTTGTTGATTTACCCGTATTTAACTTCCAATATTATTCGAAACGATGAAAAATATTTTCGTATCCGGGAAACCTATCATAAGTTATTGGGGGAATATTATTTTCTGACAAAAAAGTATTTACTATCGGCACAGAACTATCGCGAGAGTTATGTGTATAATCCCTGGGATATACAGGCTCCTAACCAAACAAAAATCAGTTTAATCAACCTTTTCAATCAATTATTTGATTCCATAGAATATATCAATAAAGGCAATTTAACTGAAGTTTTTAGCTTTTCATTTATTGAGACTGACAAGCAATATACAACTGCACTTTTTGAGTTTATATACAAATCATTTCAGAAGAATTTCATGGAGGATGTGTGGGAGAAAAACAAATTAGATACACTGTCATTTTTAGTAATGAACAAGACGGAATCATTGGGGAAACTCCGGTTAATGCCAGAGCAGCTGCAACAAATATATTTTTCTATTATGCGCAATTATTTAATTAAACGAAATTTTGAAGGTGCAAATGTTGTTATTCAGGCGGCGAAATTGGCCGTACCATTTGATAAAGAATTTGCAAACCTTTCTGATATGCTTCAGGTACCTTCCCAAAGGGAAATACTGTACAATGGGCTAGTTGAATTGTATCATTCACAAAAAAATACGCAACAAACTCCCTTTTAAAACTGACTTGCTTTTATAAATGAATCCAATTCCTTGTTTTCTTTGCGCACGGCATCTATTTCGTGTCTGTTGCCCTCCCACCATTTTTTGCCTTTAAAAATAAAAATGATTTTTTCTCCAATGTCATAAACCGTTTTCATATCGTGAGAATTGATAATGGTTGTAATCTGATATTCAGATGTAATATCTTCCAGCAATTCATCGATTACGCGTGAAGTTATTGGGTCCAGGCCACTGTTTGGTTCGTCGCAAAACAAATATTTTATGTCCAGTACAATTGCCCTTGCGATACCAACACGTTTTTTCATTCCACCGCTGATTTCTGCCGGATATTTATCATTTACATCTTTTAAATGCACGCGTTCCAGACAAAAATTTACACGGTCAATTCGCTCCGCAGGGGTCATTTTGGAGAACATTTTAAGCGGAAATTCAATATTTTCCTGTACCGTTAATGAATCAAAAAGTGCGGTGCCCTGAAACAGCATACCGAGTTCCCGGCGTATATCTTTTTTCTTTTCATATTCCAGAGAAACAAAATCTCTACCGTCATATACAATATGGCCGGTTTCCGGTGTCATCAAACCCACCATGCATTTCAACAGTACACTTTTTCCGCATCCGCTGGCGCCTATAATAAGATTGGGTTTGCCCGGCACAAAAGATGCAGAAATATCAAACAATACCTGTTTCTCGTTAAAACTTTTATTGACGTGATTTAATTCTATCATTTTGCCAAAGGTATCAGAGCATTAATTTGGCTATGATAAAATCGAAGAAAAGAATCAGTACACAACTGCGCGTAACAGCCCGGGTGCCAGATTCTCCAACTTCCAAAGCACCACCGTTGGTGAAATAACCCTCATAAGTACTGACGCTGGTAATAATAAATGCGAATACAAATGATTTCACCAGGCTTACCGAAAGGGTAAAAAATTTAAATGTGGACCTTGCACCCTGAACAAATTCAGAGGGTGACATAATACCGGTGAGTTTGGCGGCAATTATTCCACCGCCTATTAATAGGGAATTGGCAATAATGATAAGACTTGGAATCATAATCAAACCTGCAATGATTTTAGGAAGTCCTAAAAATCCACTGGAATTGATTCCCATAACTTCATAAGCATCAATCTGCTCAGTGATACGCATATTTCCAACTTCTGATGCAATATTGGCCCCAACTTTACCGGCAAGCACCAGACAGGTAATGGTGGGAGCGAGTTCCAACATGGAACTGTCTGAAACGATTTCGCCAATTACGCTTAAGGGAATTAATGGTGATACCAATTGGTAAGCAGTTTGAACAGTGGTAACGGCTCCAACAAAAATGCTGATAATTGCAACGATGGGTAGTGAGCCAACGCCAATATTGTTCATTTCATGAATCGTTCTGCTTAGAAACACCTGAAATCTTTCAGGTTTAAAAAACATACTCCGAATGAAAATCAGGTATCGCCCCAGTTCGTAAAACATAAATTTGAGGCCGTAAAATTAAGAACCTTTCCAATGCATATGCAGGAAAAATTTACAACCCGATAGTCTGGGCACAAACTGTGTAAAAAAGTACGGCATTACGAGGTTGAATTGTGAAATTATTTGTTTCGGGAAAAGTATAAAAGCAGTATTTTCGCCGGCGTTTATATGATTAGGTTTACAGGGATTGCCATGCTACTTGCCATGGCTCTTAATACACCGGGTTTGAAAGCTCAGGCAGGAAGCGGCAAACAACCAAAAGAAATTGCCCCGGCAGTTCAGATTTATTTTGATAAGAATAAATCCAATCTGAACAAAGGCGAAAAATCCAAGCTGGATAAGCTAAAAGAAGATTTGGCTTCCAAAAAGGAGTACAAGGTTGTATTAACCGGACACACAGATAGCATTGGAAATGATGCATTCAATTTGGAACTTTCCGAATCCCGCGTGGAGGAGGTTTATGAATATCTGGCCGGTATAGGTATGGATACAGGGGTAATAACCAGATATTATTATGGAAGATCCCGACCAAGAGAAGGCAATGACCAGGAAGAGAAAAGAGCGAAAAATCGCCGGGTTGAAATAACCATTATTGAAAAACCCAAACCGGTGGAGAAACCAAAACCCAAACCGGTTGTAAAGGATACTTGTAATTATGATACTGCTGTGGTGGTAGGAGAGTTCAGCGTGAAAATGAATGTTTGTGAGTACAAGAACCGATGCAGAAAAGATCCTAAAAACTGTATTGAAGTTTCAAAAATTGCTTCTGTAGATGAAATTTTTCAGAGTGGCGTACCATTGAAAACCGCAAAAGGTGAAGGTTTTGTTTGGGGTGCAATTTGTGAGTTTAAAATTGCAGGAGATTCCTGTTTTAAACATCCCGTAAGCATGCAGGTAGCAATAGATGATCCTGAGGCTTATAAAAGAGCCCGGTTGATGGCGCAGAAAACCAAAGGAGAGAGCCTGGAACCAGATAAAAATACCAAGGTTACCATTTCCAAAACAAAGTCGGATATGAAGATTTCTATACCTGTTAAATGTCCGGGTAATTTTATGATTGCCAGCAATGCAGGAAAATCTAAAATTACTAAATTCAAAGACAAAACCGGAAAAATTGCTGAAATATATGTGGTTTCAAACAGTCCGATAACTATTATTCCGGCAACTAAAAAAGGAAAAAATTGGTATTTGAATTATGCAAATGTGCCTGATGCAAAATTGTATGTCAAACTCAATGATGACGATGGAACAATGATTTCAGATATCGATTTAAATAAGGTTCGCAAATCCAAAGTAAAAGGTGAACTGAGAAAGAAATACAAGGTAAAACCAAAACACCTGAAACAATCCTGAGAAAGCAATGCTGACCAACAGATCCAAACAAGTGGTAAATAAAAAAATGACGTTCATGGAACGCATTTATTTGCCTGCTATTCTAAAAGGATTGTGGATTACGCTATCTCATTTATTCAAGAAAAAAGTTTCTTTGAATTATCCGGAAGTAAAAAGGACGTATTCACCTGTATATCGAGGGCAGCATGTGCTAAAACGCGATGAACAGGGAAGGGAGCGTTGCACGGCATGTGGATTATGTGCCGTTGCTTGTCCGGCTGAAGCCATAACCATGGTAGCCGCAGAACGCACTGATGAAGATAAAATGAATTACCGGGAAGAAAAATATGCAGCTGTTTATGAGATAAATATGTTGCGCTGTATTTTTTGCGGGTTGTGCGAAGAAGCTTGTCCCAAAGAGGCCATTTTTCTTACAGATCGCCTGGTAAATGTGGAAGATAACCGCGGAAGTTTCATTTACGGAAAAGACAAACTGGTGGAGAGCAGAGAAAATCCCATTGACATTTCCAAAAGACAGGTTTGGAGTTTTGCCGGGGAGGGGAAAGCATGAATCCCAATTACATTTTCACCCTTTTGGCTTTTATCACCATACTATGCGCGTTATATGTGGTTATCAGCAAAAATCCAATTCACTCTGTTATTGCGTTAATTCTAACTTTTTTTAGTATTTCCGCACATTATGTGCTTTTGAATACCCAGTTTCTGGCGATAGTGAACTTAATAGTTTATGCCGGTGCCATTATGGTTCTGTTTCTTTTTGTATTGATGTTTTTGAACTTAAATAAAGAAACAGAACCGGTAAAATCTACTTCCTGGCTTACAGCGGCAGCTATTGCTTCCGGTTGTTTGCTGGTTGTGCTTGTTGCCACATTGCGCGAAGGAAGTGAGTTAGTAATGAAAAGCCCCAATGGCCATGCCGGTTTGGTAAAAACTCTTGGCAAGCTTTTGTTTTCCAAATACCTGGTTCCTTTTGAGTTAAGCGGAATATTGTTTCTGGCGGCGATGGTTGGAGCGGTATTTTTGGGTAAAAAGAAAGGGGATGATGATCAGGATGAGTTAATAATTCAGGATAATGCAGGAGGTAACAATGGGTAATTCCATTTTTGATCAATTGCCTATCAGCCAATATATTTACCTGTGCTGTGTATTGTTTGCAATTGGATTATTTGGCGTGCTTTATCGCAGAAACGCGATAGTGCTTCTGATGTGTATAGAGTTAATGTTAAATGCTGTTAACTTGTTGTTTGCCGCATTTTCATCGTATATGGGCGATTCAAACGGACAGGTATTCGTGTTTTTTATTATGGTTGTGGCCGCTGCCGAAGCTGCAGTTGGGCTGGCTATTCTGGTAATGATGTACAGGAATACCAGAAGTACCGATGTGAGTCTCATGGATAAATTGAAGGGATAAATGGAGAATTTGCTATGGATTATACTGAGCCCTCTCGCGGGATTTGCGATATCAGGGCTGGCAGGGAAATATCTTCCCAAAGGCACCACGGGCTGGATTGCATCTTTGGCAGTTCTGGTTTCATTCGTGCTTTCATTTTCTCTGTTTAACGGACTTTTGTCCAACCCGGCTGCAATTAAAAAGGAATACTTTACCTTCATTGGCAGCGGAAATTTTCATGTAAATTTTGCTTTGTCAGTGGACAGGCTTACCGCCATGATGATGCTGATTGTAACCGGAATCGGATTTCTGATTCATGTGTATTCTATCAGCTATATGCATAGCGATGAAGGCTTTTATAAATTTTTTGCTTTCCTGAATCTCTTTATTTTCAACATGCTGATCCTGATTATGGGATCTAACTTTTTAATGTTGTTTTTTGGTTGGGAGGGCGTTGGACTCTGTTCCTACCTGCTTATAGGCTTTTGGTATCAAAATGAAGCATACGGCAAAGCGGCCAGAAAAGCCTTTGTAATGAACCGCATTGGTGATCTTGGATTGCTGATCGGAATATTCCTCATTGCATGGCAATTTGGAAGTTTGGATTATGATAAAGTTCTGGACCCCGCGAAATTGGTAGCCATAGCGCCAGGAATGATTACTGCTATTTGCGTATTGCTATTTATTGGTGCCATGGGTAAAAGCGCCCAAATTCCGCTGTATACCTGGCTACCGGATGCAATGGCCGGACCAACACCGGTTTCTGCATTAATTCATGCGGCAACCATGGTTACAGCTGGTATTTACCTGGTTGTGAGAACCCATGTGTTGTTTGATATGTCGGTATTTGCCAGAGAGTTTGTTCTCATTATTGGTCTTTGTACTTCCATTTTGGCGGCATTAATTGGACTTAAACAAAACGATATAAAAAAGGTACTTGCTTATTCTACCGTTAGTCAGTTGGGATTTATGTTTATCGCCCTGGGGTCGCAGGCATACGTTGCTGCAATGTTCCATTTAACTACCCATGCATTTTTCAAGGCATTGCTTTTTTTGGGTTCGGGCAGCGTTATACATGCGTTAGATGGGGAACAGGATATTCGTAAAATGGGTGGCTTGAGAAAGGCTATGCCCATTACATTCTGGACTTTTTTATTGGGGACGCTTGCTATATGCGGTTTCCCATATTTTTCGGGATTCTTTTCCAAGGATGAAATTCTTGCAGAAGTCTATAAGCACAATGTGGTATTATGGGCATTATGCGTGGGAAGTGCCGGTCTGACATGTATCTACATGCTCCGGGTACTTATAGTTACGTTTTGGGGCACTTTCAGGGGCTCAGAAGAGCAAAAACACCATTTACATGAATCACCGGCACTTATTACCATTCCATTGGTAATACTCGCTGTGCTTTCCGTATTTGGTGGGATTTTAAATCTTCCACCTTTGCTGTCGGATTCTATTGCCCATGGCATGCATCATTTCTTGTCACCGGCATTGAATTTGGCAGAAGTACCGGAGGAACTCTCACCATTGAGCCAGTTAAACCTGGTTGTGGTTACCGTGGTTGTGCTTGCGTTGGCATTTTGGTATGTAAGGCATAAATACATTGCGAAACAGGTAGTACCGGAAACAGATGATGCCATGAGTGGAATGGGTAAAGTGATGGCCAACAAGTTTTATGTGGACGAAATCTTTGATGCTTCTTTGGTGGAACCAATTGAAAAAACATCGGATTTTACTTATAAATGGCTGGATCGCAAATGGATAGATGGTTTGGTAAATTCATTTGGTAAAATAGCCAATGCCATGAGCAATTTGTATGGCAAAATGCAAAACGGGAATCTCGAATATTACCTGTTGTACATGGTAGCGGGAATTATATTAATTGTGGGTTATAATTTAATGAAATAAGCGTGGAACTCATTCTCATACCAATAATTGCAGGATTTACAGCAGCTTTCGCAGGCAAGTGGGGCAGGTGGGTGGCGCTTTTAGGCAGTGTAACTGCTTTAGCCATCACATTTGGGTTTTTGAACAAATTTCAAATGGGAAATGGCGAGTTCCAAATGATTTGGGATCGCATATGGTTTTCATCGGCTATTCACTTTAAAACGGGGATTGACGGCATTACCATGATCATGTTGTTGCTCACTAATGTATTGGGTGTGTTGATTCTTGCTTCCGCAATTAACAAAACGAACCGGAATCCGGTGTTGTTTGCTCTGATTGTGGGAATGCAGGGGGCTCTTAACGGGGTTTTTCTTGCCATGGATGGCATCATGTTCTACATTTTCTGGGAGTTGGCGCTAATACCGATTTATTTTATTTGTGCCATGTGGGGAGAAGGAAATCGTTTTGCCACAACTTTAAAGTTCTTCATTTATACATTTATTGGAAGCCTTGCCATGTTGGCATCCTTGATTTATTTGTACAACAAAATGCCTGCTGGTGGAACATTTGATTATAAGGCTTTACTGGCTGTGAATCTTACTGAAACAGAGGCAATTTGGGTAGGGGCGGGAATACTACTGGCTTTCGCAGTTAAGATACCCTTGCTTCCGCTGCATAGTTGGCAACCCGATACTTATACAGAAGCACCAACTGCCGGTAGCATGTTGCTATCTGCAATTATGCTAAAAATGGGACTTTACGGTCTGATTCGCTGGTTTTTCCCTATAGTGCCGGAAGCGGTTTTATTCTATATACCTCTGATTATCGGAGCTGGTATTATTGGAGTATTATACGGTGCTATTATTGCTATTCGCCAAACAGACATGAAACGTCTGGTGGCCTTTTCATCGCTTTCACACGTTGGATTGATAGCCGCAGGAATTGCAACATTAACCATGGAAGGAATGCAGGGGGCTATTTTGCAAATGTTTAGCCATGGCATTAACATATTTGGTCTTTTTTTCGCAATTGATATCATACAGCGCCGGGCCGGAACAAGAGAGTTAGGTAGCATTGGGGGGATTGCCAAGCAAGCACCAAGGTTTGCTGCTTTGTTTTTGATTGTAGTTTTGGGAGCCACTGCAGTGCCATTTACCAATGGATTTCCGGGTGAATTACTCCTATTGAAATCTGTTTTCAATTACCACACAGTTTGGGGAATTTGCGCAGGACTTACTATCATATTTTGTGCGGTTTATATGTTGCGAATGTATCAAATGAGTATGCTGGGAAAGGAAAAAGGAGATGTTTACCTGTTTCCGGATTTGGCTTTACGTGAGTTGGGCTTAATGGGAATAACAGTGGCCATGGTAATCGGTATAGGCATTTATCCGCAGTGGATTTTGGATATATGCGGTCCTTCAGTACATAAAACAATTTTGACAATTCAGGATACAGTGGGGGTATTGAAATGAAATCGCTGCTCATAATTTTCATCGGCGCCATAGTGGTGTTGTTTACTGGAATTAAAAAACCTGAAAAAAAGAGCATTGGACTCGCCATTGCTTTTTTGGTAATGGCACTAGCTCTGATACCTTTCGATATGATGGGAAAATTACCCTGGAATTTCGAAATTAAATATGCACCGATCAATATGGTAGCATTTGATATCAGTGCCAGGGCATTTTCAGGTGTATTGATTTTGGGAACCATTTTCATTCTGGGTTTATTCAGTGGCAGTGATCGCAAGGGTTCTGATTTGATCGGATTGGTGATGTTCAGTTTATGCGGGGCAATTTTGATGACCTCGTTTACCAATCTGATTATGATGTTTTTGGGAATTGAAGCGTTGAGCATTCCGCTTTACGTATTGGCCGGAAGTAAAAAATCCGATTTGAGAAGTAATGAGGCTGCTATCAAATACTTTTTGATGGGGGCTTTCTCCACCGCGATTTTTTTGATGGGGTGCGCGTTTTTATACGGCTCGTCAAAAGGTTTTGATGCATTTTCCTTACATGATATGTCGGCATTTGTTGGTCATAACCATATGTCACCACCATTGTTTACTGTCGGTATTTCATTGGTATTAATAGGTCTTGCATTTAAGGTTTCGGCATTCCCATTTCATTTTTGGAGTCCGGATGTATATGAAGGAAGTCCGAACAGGACCACGGTTTTTATGGCAGTAATTGTTAAGATTGCGGCAATAGCGGCCTTTTATCGCTTTTTCCCGTTGATAATAGGAGAGGCGCAGGCAGTTACCTGGGGAACTATATTGGCCTGTATCAGCGCATGCACCATTCTGGTGGGTAATATCGGAGCATTAAGGCAAAAGAGTGTAAAACGATTGTTGGCTTATAGTGGAATTGCACAGGCAGGTTATTTGCTCATGGGTATTTTAATTGCTCCGGAAAAAGGCTTTCAGGCTTTGTGGATATACAGTTTAGGCTATGTTTCGGCAAACGTGATTGTATTTTACCTTTTCAATAAAGTAAGTGCGGGTGGGGATGAGACTTTTGCAGCATTCAGGGGATTGGGCAGAAACAACAAAGGTGCGGCGTTAGTATTATGCCTGAGTATGTTATCTCTTGCAGGGATTCCTTTAACTGCGGGCTTTGCGGGTAAGTATTTGTTGTTTTCATCGGCTTTTTCCGATTATATTTATCTGGTTATTATCGCATTGATTGGTTCTGCCATCAGCATAGGCTATTATTTCCGAATTTTTAAAGAGGCCATTTTAATGGACGGTGAGGCCAGAGTTCAAATGAGAATTGTGGACATTTTACTTCTTGGGTTGGCCGTAACAATGATACTGGGCGTGGGTATACTTCCCGGTTTTGTAATTCAAATCCTTCAATTTTAATGCCAATTCAGGTAAAAGAATAGCCTGAAAACCCTTTACTTATTACTATGTAACACATTGTTACTCAATAAGGTAACATATGTTACATAAAAAAACTCGTAAACTTTAAGTGCTCTTTCGTAAACCCATTACATCATACGGTAAAAGTAAAATATTGTGGTGGATAACATGGTCTAGTTTTGACATCCTCTATTTTTCTCTAGTATGAAAGCTAAATTTACTAATTGGGTGAAAGCTGCATTGCTTTTACTCATCGTTTTCTTTACCGGAAATCTAAGAGCTCAGTTGTACACACCCAAACTCCGATCCGTTAATTCGATCTTTATTATTAACGGAGAAGTGCGACGCCACACGGCGGAAGCAGATTGGGTAGATTCAGCATCTGTTAGCGCTTGGACCGGTAAATCGATTCTCTCCACCGCTGGAGCTTATCTCTTTGCGGATTCTCTATCCCCTTTGTGCATCACTCGTAAGGTGGTTGACGTGTACAATGGAAAATCCTCAAATCCGGATAACCAGTTTGATGGTGGTAACAAATCCAATGGCAATCCAACTTCCTGGGGTTGGAAACTGCCTAGTAATGCCGTATTGAACAAGAATGACGTAAACAACGTACTTGTACATTTTACGGAAAGTAAAACAAACCCGGATTCCATTTGGGCACTGCTTGGTGTAGACAGAAATACTACCAGCGGCACCAGCTATGTGGATTTCGAGTTTTATCAGGCCGGAATTGCCGGCGTACCCCCTCCAGGCGGCACAGGTGGTGGTGGAACCTTTTCCACTACTGGCCCAAATTGTGGTAGAACTGTTGGTGATCTTTTGATTACCGTACAATACACCAATGGTGGTGTTGTAGATTCTATCATTTTCTTTAAATGGGCTGCAACAAGTTCGTCTTGTGGTTATGATTGGGTTCAGTTCCCAATTAGCAACAAGGAAGCCTTTGGTTATTCTACTAACGTAACTGCAGCAAATGTTCCCTGGGGAGCTTTTGGTGGTACCAGTTATAGCCAAAACCAAATGGCGGAAATTGCTATTAACCTTACTGCTGCAATTGACACTGTAAGAAGTGCCAATGCATGCCGTGCACTTATTTACAGAACGTTGTTCGTAAAATCTAAATCTTCCTCATCCACAACTGCGGATTTGAAGGATATGATTACTCCTATTGATATCAACCTGAACCTTGGTTTGGCTGATATTTCATATAATGGTCCGTATTGTGCTGGTACAGGATCTCACCCTGTTACTTTTGTTGGTCCTAATAATACAAAAGGTGGTAAGTACAGATTTGTTGGCAGCAATAGCGGAAATGTTGTTCTTGACTCATTAACTGGTACAGTTACGACCAATGCAGGTGCCAGCGGACAATATTGTGTTGGCTATTACTATTCTCTGAAATCCGGTTGTAACAAAGCAGATACTGCTTGTTTTACTGTAAATGCAAAACCATCGAGCTCAACTACTCAGGTAAATGCTTCATGTAATGGAGCAACTGACGGTTCCATTGATTTAACAGTTAGCCCGGCGGGAACTTATACTTATGCATGGAGAAAATCTCCGAGCACAACAGTAATTTCTACGGTTGAAGATCCAACCGGACTTTCAGCAGGTACCTATGGTGTTAAAATAACCAGCACCGCTGGTTGTACCGATACCAATACCGTTGTAATTACTGAACCGAATGCTTTGACCTTGGTGCTTACACCTACTGACGCAGATTGCTTTGGTGCATCTAACGGATCTATCAGCGCTGCCTTTGGTGGCGGTGGAACACTGGAAATCAAAATCGATGGCAATGCGTTTGCAGCAGTTTCTTCATCTTCACCACAGGTATTCTCTGGCCTTGCTGCCGGAACACATACTGTGATATTGAGAAGAAGCAATGCAACTACTTGCTCTATTACTTCTACAGCTACAGTAGGACAGCCAAATACTTTGACTCTGACTCTTACCCCAACCGATGCAACATGTAACGGAGCCAGCGATGGTTCTGTAAGTGCAGCATTTGGTGGCGGTGGAACCCTGGAGATCAAAATTGATGGTAACGCGTTTGCAGCAGTAAGCTCATCTTCACCACAAGTATTCAGCGGCCTTGCTGCCGGAACCCACACCGTGATTTTGAGAAGAAGCAACGCGACCACCTGCTCTATAACTTCAACAGCTACAGTAGGACAGCCAAATACTTTGACTCTGACTCTTACCCCAACCGATGCAACATGTAACGGAGCCAGCGATGGTTCTGTAAGTGCAGCATTTGGCGGCGGCGGAACCCTGGAGATCAAAATCGATGGCAATGCGTTTGCAGCTGTAAGCTCATCTTCACCACAGGTATTCAGCGGCCTTGCTGCCGGAACCCACACTGTGATATTGAGAAGAAGCAATGCAACAACCTGCTCTATCACATCAACAGCTACAGTAGGACAGCCAAATACATTGACGCTGACTCTTACCCCAACCGATGCAACATGTAACGGAGCCAGCGATGGTTCTGTAAGTGCAGCATTTGGAGGCGGTGGAACCCTGGAGATCAAAATTGACGGTAATGCGTTTGCAGCAGTTTCTTCCTCTTCACCACAGGTATTCTCTGGCCTTGCTGCCGGAACCCACACCGTGATTTTGAGAAGAAGCAACGCAACCACCTGCTCTATCACATCAACAGCTACAGTAGGTCAGCCAAATACTTTGACTCTGACTCTTACCCCAACCGATGCAACATGTAACGGAGCCAGTGATGGATCTGTCAGCGCTGCCTTTGGTGGCGGTGGAACACTGGAAATCAATATTGATGGCAATGCCTTTGCAGCAGTTTCTTCCACTTCACCACAGGTATTCTCCGGCCTTGCTGCCGGAACCCACACTGTGATATTGAGAAGAAGCAATGCAACCACTTGCTCTATTACTTCTACAGCTACAGTAGGAC